>ERZ894251.798-NODE-798-length-13800-cov-6.421608_pt1 | contig 13800 bp, 7 predicted proteins | sample MGYA00380301_ERZ894251 | MGnify/ENA primary metagenome ERZ894251 (study PRJEB32331, sample SAMN06328418) | human gut metagenome | biome: human gut microbiome; feature: stool | host: Homo sapiens | collected 2014-02-13 ... | reverse complement strand
TATCTGGGTGGACTCAAATTTGTTCTTCACTTTTTCCAGTTCCTGTTCGTCAACCAATTCTTGCTGCAACAGTTCCAGTTCTTCCCGCACTGCCGCTTCCGCCTGTTCCAGGGTGACACCTGCCGAAGGTTTACCACTAATATGGAATAGCCCCGCATCTACACTGCCTGAAATATAGGCATCTATGCTCGAAAATAATTGTTTCTGTTGTACCAAACGCTGGTTCAACCGACTGGAACGTCCGTTGCTCAACACATCCGACAAAATATCAAATGCATAATAATCCGGATGGCAATGGGCAGGCATGTGGTATGCCATAAATAAAGAATCGAGAGGAACATTTCTCTCTACCGTCAGCCGCCGTTCTTCCGTCTGTTCCTGTTCTTGTGGCAGGTTCCGTTGAGGAACTTCCCGACGAGGAATAGAGCCGAACCATTTTTCCGTCAAAGCAACTGCCTCTTCGAAAGAGATATTGCCGGTCACAGCCAATATTGCATTATTAGGAGCATAAAAACGAAAAAAGAATGCTTTTACTTCTTCCAGCGTAGCATTGGCAATATGCGACAACTCTTTTCCGATCGTAGGCCATTGATAAGGATGCGTCTGATAAGCCAGAGGGCGCAAAAGATGTCCGACATCTCCATAAGGCTGGTTCAAACAACGCTGTTTGAACTCTTCCATTACCACTCCCCGCTGTACCTCCAGGCTCCGTTCGCTAAAGTCAAGACTCAACATCCGGTCGGATTCCAGCCAAAAGCCGGTTTCTACGTTCTGACGAGGTACAGTGAGGTAGTAATTGGTTATATCATTATTCGTCCAGGCATTATTCTCTCCACCCGCCAGTTGAAGCGGCATGTCATAATCGGGAATATTCACCGACCCTCCGAACATCAGATGTTCGAACAGATGGGCAAAACCAGTATGCTCAGGATCTTCGTCGCGAGCTCCCACATTATATAATATATTAAGGGCAACCATCTGTGTACTTTCGTCTTGCGAATGTACCAAACGTAACCCATTATCAAGAATATGCCTGTTGATTTTCATACGATTCAGTCAAGTATTGTCACCTTTGTTATCTTTACATCTTCTTCGGGACGGTCGCTGCGGTCCGTTTTCACCTGCTGGATTTTATCCACAATATCCAAGCCTTTCACAACTTCGCCAAACACTGTATATTCGCCATCCAGATGTGGAGTACCACCTACCGTTGTGTATGCCTCAATCTGCTCCGGAGTGAAATGGAATTCCGGTTCTTTGGCAGCCATCTCCTGTGCCTGTGCAAACAGTTTTTCCTGTAAATCATAAAGACCGTTTTCATCGTTTGCTTTCCGCATCTTATAGATTTCCTTCATGTGTTTCTGTGCCAGTGTATTGAAAATAACATTTATCTTATTCTCATTCATCTGGCTTTCCATTCCCAGCAGAGTAGAGTCGTTAAACACTTTACCTGTCACGATATAGAACTCGCAACCGGAAGATTCCTTCTTCGGGTTCACGTTATCCCCCTGGCGGGCAGCGGACAGGGCACCTTTCTTATGAAAATATTTAGGATATACAAATTCAGCAGGAACGGTATAACCTACGTCTCCGGTACCCAGCATTTTTCCTTTCGGTGCATTCTTTGAGTCCGGATCACCGGCCTGAATCATAAAATCTTTGATAACACGGTGAAACAGTGTACCTTCATAAACTCCGTCCTTCACCAGTTTGATAAAATTATCACGATGTTTCGGTGTCTCATTATATAGTTTCACCTCGATATCTCCTACAGTTGTCTCAATCTTTACCAACGTTTCTTTATCCATGTCTCCTCCTTTTTTTGTTCCGGTTTTGCAGGCAGTAAGTCCGCAAAACGATATGGTTAATATTATCAATAGAATCTTTTTCATAACACTTTTATTTAATTTAAGTTTGCAAATATACCACTTTCGCCTAAATCCTCTTACCTTTGTGACTTAAAAGAATCAAAACCTGACATGATGAGCTCCATATTGATCGTTGAAGATGATATCACTTTTGGAATGATGCTAAAAACCTGGCTAGGCAAAAAGGGCTTTGAAGTATCATCAGTGAGTAATATTGCCCGCGCCCGAAAACATATCGAAAGCCAAAACGTCGATCTGATTTTATCAGACCTGCGACTACCCGACCACGAAGGTATCGATCTGCTGAAATGGATGAATGAACAAGGCATGGACATTCCTTTAATCATCATGACTGGCTATGCGGATATACAATCTGCCGTGCAAGCTATGAAACTGGGAGCACGTGATTATATCGCCAAACCGGTAAATCCGGAAGAATTACTGAAGAAAATTTCTGAATGTCTGCAGTCTGAAAAGAGTCCTGCTACTCATAACGTTGCTAAATCTTCTTCTAAAAAAGGTGCTTCTACTTCATCTAAAGATTCAACAGAAAATCATCGTGCTTATCTGGAAGGAGAAAGTGATGCAGCCAAACAACTCTACAATTATGTAGGTCTGGTAGCTCCGACCAATATGTCCGTACTTATCAACGGTTCCAGCGGAACAGGAAAAGAGTATGTGGCGCACCGTATTCATCAACTTAGCAAACGAAACGATAAACCGTTTATTGCCGTAGATTGTGGTTCTATCCCCAAAGAACTGGCTGCTTCCGAATTTTTCGGTCATGTGAAAGGTTCGTTTACAGGTGCTCTGACAGATAAAACGGGGGCTTTCGTTGCAGCCAACGGTGGTACTATCTTTCTGGATGAGATCGGAAACCTTAGTTATGAAGTGCAGATACAACTGCTTCGTGCCTTGCAAGAGAGAAAAATACGTCCGGTAGGTTCTACACAGGAGATATCGGTAGATATTCGTCTGGTATCTGCCACCAATGAGAATCTGGAACAAGCCATTGAAAAAGGTACTTTCCGTGAAGACCTTTATCATCGTATCAATGAATTTACCCTCCGTATGCCCGATCTGAAAGAACGGAAAGAAGATATTCTGCTCTTTGCCAATTTCTTCCTCGATCAGGCAAACAAGGAACTGGATAAACACCTGATTGGTTTCGATGCAAAAGCATCGCAAGCTTTAATGAATTATCATTGGCCGGGAAATTTGCGCCAAATGAAGAACATCGTCAAAAGAGCAACTTTATTGGCACAAAGCAGTTTCATTACTTTATTGGAATTGGGGACCGAGCTTTTAGAAACTCCTGCATCCAGCAATACGAGCATTGCATTACGCAATGAAGAGACTGAAAAAGAGCATATTTTGGAGGCGCTACGCCAAACAGGAAACAATAAGAGTAAAGCAGCACAATTACTGAATATTGATCGAAAGACTTTATATAATAAATTGAAATTATACAATATTGATTTGTAACAAGTTACATTCTTGCATTTTCTCAAGTGTTCTCATGCCTATGAGAAAATTTTCTCAATGCAATGAGAAAAAATTCTCACTACTATGAGTATTTATTCTCATCACGGTGAGAAATGATTCCTTTTTGTAGTGCTCGAACTTATCTTTAACCGAATCTATCGCATTACCAGATATTATTAATTTTAATGCATATTCCATAGAATAAAATGACCCCCATGAATAAAAAAACATTATTACCCCTTGCATTTGTGCCACTCGCTGCAACCAATCTGCAAGCACAAAGCAATATGCAAATAGAACACGCGGACAAACGTCCGAATATCATTCTCTTTATGGTAGACGATATGGGATGGCAGGATACTTCACTCCCATTCTGGACACAGAAAACACACTATAACGAATTGTACGAGACTCCCAATATGGAGCGGTTAGCCAAACAGGGAATGATGTTTACTCAAGCGTATGCCAACAGTATCAGTTCTCCTACCCGGTGCAGCCTCATCACCGGAACAAACGCCGCACGTCACCGAGTAACTAACTGGACGCTGCAAAAGAATACAATGACAGACCGTAAAGATAGCATTCTGGCAGTCCCTGACTGGAATTACAATGGAGTAAGTCAAGTGTCCGGCACTAATCATACTTTCGTAGGAACCTCCTTCGTGCAACTGCTAAAGAACAGCGGTTATCATACTATACATTGTGGAAAAGCCCATTTCGGAGCGATAGATACTCCAGGGGAAGATCCGCATCATTGGGGATTCGAGGTAAATATTGCCGGACATGCGGCCGGTGGACTTGCCAGTTACCTGGGAGAAGAGAACTACGGACATACCAAAGATGGGAAAGCGGTATCACTGATGTCTGTTCCCGGATTAGAGAAATATTGGGGAACGGAAACATTTGTAACTGAAGCATTGACATTGGAAGCCATTAAAGCACTGGATAAAGCGAAAAAGTATAATCAGCCTTTCTATTTGTATATGTCGCAATATGCCATCCACATTCCTTTGAACAAAGATATGCGCTTCTATGAAAAGTACAAGAAAAAAGGAATGACAGACCATGAAGCTGCTTATGCCACACTGATTGAAGGAATGGATAAAAGTTTAGGTGATTTAATGAACTGGCTGGAAAAGAATGGAGAAGCCAACAACACTATTATCATTTTTATGAGTGATAACGGAGGACTTGCATCCGAATCCGGATGGCGTGACGGCAAGCTGCATACACAGAATTATCCATTGAACAGTGGTAAAGGTTCTACTTATGAAGGCGGTATCCGCGAACCGATGATTGTCAGTTGGCCGGGAGTAGTAGCTCCGGGAAGCAAATGCAACAACTACTTGTTGATAGAAGACTTCTACCCTACTATTCTTGAAATAGCAGGTGTCAAGAACTACCAGACAGTTCAACCGATAGACGGTATCAGTTTCATCCCTCTGCTGAAACAGACAGGCAACCCAGCTAAGGGTCGGAGTCTTTTCTGGAATATGCCTAACAACTGGGGAAATGACGGTCCCGGAATCAACTTTAATTGTGCCGTTCGAAACGGTGACTGGAAATTGATTTATTACTATGGAACAGGAAAAAAAGAGTTATTCAACATACCTGATGATATAGAAGAAAGCAACGACCTTAGTGCACAGCATCCGGACATCGTGAAGAAACTTTCTAAAGAGCTGGGCAACTTTCTAAGAAAAGTAGATGCACAACGACCAACTTTCAAAGCGACAGGTAAACCTTGTCCCTGGCCGGATGAAATTAAGTAAATAGATTACCTAAATAAAAGAACTGTGGCGGGGAGTGTGGAATAATTCCACACTCCCCGCCACAGTTTCCACACACTCCACACATACTTCCCCACTATCCTAATTGGCATCATCTTCCTCATTCCCTTATTTATCAATCACTTATCATACATTATCTAATTTTGGCACGCGCTTTGATCTTTAATTAGGCGTTAGCGAAAAGCAATAACCGATTCCTTAACACAAAGGTAGAGAATTGAAAACATATGTCTAATAATCATTAAAGCAAACGATTATGAAAAAATTAGTATTAGTAGTAGCAATGTTTATGTTTGTTTGTGGTGGTTCATTCCTTGTAAAGGCTCAGAGTTCTGCAGAAGCTGTGACAGCCCCGACAGAAATCAATGCAACAGTTGTCAATGATACAGTAGTAAAAGATACTGTAACTAAAGAAGACGCGCCTGCAAAGGCATCACTGGTTGCACTCGCCGCCAATGTCAATGATACAGTTGTCACAGACACTACATCAAAAGACAAACCGGCTGAGCCTGTCAAGGAATAACCTTGCCAACAACATGCAGGACATAGTCTGCCGAAGAATAGTAAGCACACTACAAAAAAAGCCATCCCTACTTTCGTCTATTCCGGGGATGGCTTTTTTATTATCCTATCTTCTTACAATCATTCTGTAGGAGCACTTGTTTCCAATATCGGATCTGTTTTCCAACTTGAAACAATATTTGCCGCCTCTGCTTCGAAGCTCTTTCCTGCCAAGGACACAAATGTCTTGGTATTACCATTTCCATTATTGAATAACCAATTAGCTACCATTCCATCCTTATCCTCACTCAACAACTTGCCGCTCTGCTCGGAGATCTGTTGATCCGACAAGGCTTTTGTCCAAATACGGGCATAACTGATAGCTCCGTTCAACCGGCGTTTACCATCAGACTGGCCGATGTAGAAATCAGAAGTAAGATTGATCTCTTTCAAATCATCCGGCGTACCGTTTGATAATTGAAGCGTTTCTCTGACACCATTTACATACAACGCAATCCGCTCGCTTCCGCCCTTACTATTATCCAATACCACAGCCACATCATACCACTTATTGGTTTCTATCTTAGTAGAGCCCTCATAGCGAATACTACCTTTATCATCTGCAGCAAGCTGAAGGAAACGTTCCTCATCATTGCTTCCTCCCTTATGCACATCGACACGCAGCAAGAATTTCTTCTCTATACCCATCACCGTATTAATCCGGGCATTTCCATTGTCATTGCCATTCAACGACTCAATGTTGAAACGAGCCTCAAATGTGAGCGTACTCAAATTCTTTAGCGATTCATCTGCCGTACCATTATATTCAAACGGTACTTTAAAGTAATTACCGCTACCCAGGTTTGCCACTTTATCTGCCTGTACCACCGTTACGGTCAGACTTAATTCCTGTTCCGCTTCGTCTCTGACAAACACGGTAGTGATACCCGCTTTCTTACCTATTAAATTGAAACGAGTGTCATCCACCTGCTGAATAGCTACAATCTCTTCATTCTCTGCTGTCAGACTATAACCTCCGTTTCCTTTTTCTACCGTAATCATGATCTTATTGTTGACTCCCACTCTCGGTGTCAGATTGGAGACATCGATAGAAATCGGATTTACCGTCACCTGAACCACTGCCTGTTTTCCTTTATGGTCTGTAAAAGTCACTGTTGTATGTCCGTTCTTCAAACCTGTCAAAGTATAGAAAGGACGGAACTGATCTGTATTAACCATGCTGACAACCGTTTCATCCTCCACCTCATAAGACAATTCATCATTGCTGGAAAAGTTTCCCATGCTGACAATCAGTTGCTTTTCACCGGCAACTTCCAAGATCACCTCCGGTTCATTCACTTCCAATTCAAATACACCTACATTCACAGAAATATTGGCAACTACTCCTTCTCCATCCATTACTTCGACGGTAGTGGCCCCATTCTGTGAGCCACTTTTTACAGTTATCAATTCGCCGGAAACGGTAGCCGTTGCAATGGCAGTGTTGAAACTTCTCACGGTATAGTTTCCGTTTCCAACCACTACATTCACTTTGGCTTCCTCATTCTGCCCGATACGTATTACCGGTTTGTTCACAATCAACTCTATCAAGTCTTTAGCCACATCGTCGTCGTCATCGTCATCACAACCTGTAACGGCAAACGATAATACCGACAATAGCAACAGGCACATATATGTATAGATTCGTTTCATCTGATTTTCTTTTTAAAGTTATACATTCCTACCGGTTTACCATCCGGGATTTTGTTCAATGGTCGGTGTCTTCTGCAACTCACTCTGGCGAATCGGGAACAGATAATGCTGAATAGAGAAAGTACGTTCTTCCACGCAGAAACGCTCCATTCTATATTTCACACCGTCAACCGTAATCGCTCCATTCTCATCCTGCACCGGACGCATTCCGTTAATCATTCGCTGACAACGGGGCAATGCGCCATTATTGGCAGCCCAGTATTTCTGCGTACGTTTTGAGTTATCGCTTCCGCTGGATTTCCAAAGGCTTTCTTTTGCCAGTTCTTCCTTACTGGTGGGCTCCAGATACAAGCGGCAAGTCCACGGACGTTTTCCCTCATAAAAGAGTTCCACGCGACGTTCACGCTGAATGTATTCACGCATCAACTGTTGATTAGTTTTTACTTCCGGCGGCATCGGTTTCATAAAAGAACGTTCACGAACCGTATTCACCAATTTATAAGCTTCATCAATATCCTCGCCCAATTCATTACAAGCCTCTGCATAAATATAAATAAACTCCGGAAGACGCCAGATGGCGGGCGCATTGATACTGAAGTTACCGGATTTGTTCCATGACTCCTGTTGGAATTTACGTAAATAATAACCGGTAGTAGTTGCATTGGTAGCACCAATCTTATCGGAACCACTCGCCGTATTGATCGTTTTCGACTCGTTCTTATTATTACGGTAAGGAGCTCCGTGATAAATTACATCGCGATAGAAACGCGGGTCACGAGTACCTTTCACATACGGATTAGTATCATCATAGCCACCTTTGCGGGCTTCTGCCGAATATACCGGATAGCCATAATCACCTACGATATATTCGTATTCATCCACTTGTTCCTGCACCGGTTGCTGACGCGAACTTCCCTCACGGCTGGGCGGATAAATATCACCCTGCCATGCCTGATCCTTGCTCTTCGTCATAAAGAACACATACTCATTGGCAAAGGCATCCATATCATAAAACATATCCCACAAACGAGCATATACACGGCTGTCATTCAGATTACCGTCAGCCGGATCCTTGAAATCATTTGCATCATGTTTCGTATAGAGAGAATAACGCTTGGTGCCGCCGACTTCGAAATCCAGAACGGCTTTAGCCGCTTCTTTGGCTTTTCTCCAACGAGTAGCATCATAAGCATACTCATTTTCAAACACACGACGCAAGTTGTATCCATATTGGGAAGCACCATTCCACAACGGAGTAGCCGCTACCCAACGAACAAAAGAAATCAATCCCAGACAGGCTCCCTTATCCACACGGCCAAAGTTCTCGGAAGTTTTCACATACTTATTAGGAACCATGCCATAAGCAGTTTGTGCATCGGTAACAATCTTTTCAACCATCGAATGAACAGATTCTTTCTTGAAGTCCATATTATCTCCGGCATTAATCACACGGTCAATATAAGGAGCTTCGCCATACATACGCAGTAACAGCATGTGGAAATAACCACGCATGAAATACATCTCACCGATACGGTTACGAAGATCACCATCCTGTTGAGGGTTGTCGGGCGTGTTATACTTCTGTACATTTTCTATAATCAGGTTCGCTTTACGGATTCCTTCATAAAGAGCTTCCCAATATTGCCCTACACTACCGGGCAAAGAGTTCGGGTTCCAGGCGCCGTTATTGAAGTTATTCGTAATGTTTCCCTCTACGTTGGTTCCTTCACATTCGTCCGTAATGGCACTGTTGCTGAAGTGCTCGAAAAACACCAGCGGACGGTCTGCTTTCTTTGCAGCCGCATATACGTCGGAGACTAGTCCGTTCACTTTTTCGTAACGGGCAAAAACGTCCGCTTCCGTAATATTATCATCATCGTCCCGGTCCAGGTAATCGCTACACGAAGTAAAGACCAACGGCAGGACCAATAAAGCAATTGCTGAAAATCTATATAACTTTTTCATATTTCTATCTTATTTAGAATGTAATATCAATACCAAAATTGAATACCTTTTGAATAGGATACCAGGAAGCTCCGTCTCCGGATTTCGTTTCCGGATCTATATCCACATCACCCAGTTTATCAAAAGTCAACAGATTCAGACCTTGTACATAGATACGTGCCTGTTGCACATGGAATTTACGTAATAATTTGGGTGATACATTGTAACCAATTTCCACATTCTTAAGACGCAGGTAGGAAGCATCATACAAAAACAAACTACTGTTTCCATTCTTGTTGTTATCATGTGTTCCATAATGCAATGCCGGATATTTGGCAGTAGCAGCCGTTTCCGGTGTCCAACGGTCCAGATGCATTTTCTTCACACGTCCGATCTTATCCTGTTCAAATTGCGGGAAGTCAAATACAGCCGCCCCATTCAACAGAATAGATGATTTTGTCGCACCTTGCAATAATACACTAAAATCAAAGTTCTTATACTGGAAACCGAAAGGAATACCGAACATCAGTTCCGGACTACGCGGATTTCCCATTGCTGTACGGTCTTCATCATCAATCACTCCGTTACGATCCAAATCCTTATAAACAACATCTCCCGGAATTAATTGTCCCCACGGCTGATAACCGATCTTGTTCAAGCGGTCAGCCTCTTCCTGATCGGCTACAAAATGATCGAACACATAGACGAAGTTTTCGTATAAACGTTTACCGGTTTCTTTACGCCAGGAGTTCTTGCGGGCAACTTCCGCTTTATATTCCAAACGGTTGCGGGAGAAAGTCAGGTTCGGACGAATATAGTAACGGAAATCCTTTCCAATCTTATCATTCCAGCTCAATTCGATATCCACACCGCGGTTGCTTACTTCACCCAGATTCTGTAAAGCTGCATCTTTACCTACAATATCCGGATATCCCATGATACCGTCACTATTCATATCTGTAATAATGTCAAAACGATATTCATAAAATGCATCTATCGTCAATGCCAAACGTTGGTTCAGGGTAGTAAAGTCAATACCGACATTCAGTTTACGGGCTTTTTCCCAAGTCAGATTCGCATTAGCCAAATTACCTTCGGAAGTTCCGCCTACATTCGTACCAAAGTTATTACCGAAATCATAACCACTGCCACCACCGTAGAAAGCCAGATATGGGAAACGGCTGCTGACATTGTCACTACCTACCAAACCATAGGAGGCTCTTACTTTCAGGAAGTCAATCCAGGAAGCCTTTTTCATAAATTCCTCTTCAGAGACTACCCAACCGATTGAACCAGCTGGGAAGAACCCGTAACGTTTGCCCGGAGCGAAGTTTTCGGAACCATTGTAACCGAAGTTAAATTCCATCAGATACTTCTGATTATAATAATAAGCAAAGCGTCCGGTGATACCCTGGCTATGATAAGCCAGTTCATTGTTAACAGTACGGTTACCACGGTTTGCCAATAACATGGCGGTCACTTCGTGGCGGTTGCTAAACAAACGGTTGTAATCCAAACGTGCTTGTATATAAGTACGTCCGTCAGAAGCGTTATGACTGAATCCGTTGCCAATAGTCTGGTCAATATCATATTTGTTACCCGTTTTGTAAGCACCCGTATAGTGTCCGCCTGCCATATAAGCATCCGAACCTTCGATCGGCATAAACGTCGCATATTTCGGATATTCACGATAACCGTCTTTGTAAGTATCCAGTTTACGATTAATCCAGCGTCCTTCAGAAGCATCATAAGAGAACATCACTTCCGCTTTTAATCCTTTCGTCAGAAATTCCATATCCAGATTCATGGCAAAACTACCATTCAGATACGTGTTCTTTTCATTCAGATAACCGGTACGGCTCAATTCACCCAGAAGATTGTAACGGTAGATATTGTCACCATAAAGCATTCCACGAGGATTTTGCTGAATGTATTCCTCATTCTGCGGATGCGCATTTTCTTCCACCAGGATGGGCAGATATGGAGGCTGGGTAGCACAGATGGTCATCAGGCGACCGGCTGTTGTACCCGGTGCATTACGGTCGGTAATACGGGCCCCCAAATCCAAACGGGTACTCAAATAACGATTAATGTTGATATCGATGTTCGAACGGAAGTTGTAACGGGTGAACTTGGTTTGCGAGTCATATTCACCGGCATTCGAATATTTGTAGTTACCGCCTTGTGAAAAGTAATTGGCCAATACATAATAACGTACCTTGTCCGTACCTCCACGAATGGAGAGGCTGACATCTTCCTGCAAACCGGGTTTGAAGGCAAAATCATAATAATCCCAGTCATATCCCAAACCATCGGAATTGTCTCCTTTCGCACGGCGGAAATTGTCAATCGCCTGTTGAGAGAAAAGGTTCAAACTGCTGATGTCTGCGCCCGTCATCTTGGCATCGTTCAATCTGGCTTCATTATATAAAGTTGCATAATCGGCAGAACCTAAATATTCGGGGAAACCGATCGGCTGGTTAATACCGATAGAGGCTTTCAGGTTCACGGTTGCCTTTTCCGCTGCCTTACCACGTTTGGTAGTAATAACGATTACACCATTTGCACCACGGATACCATAAGCGGCAGTGGCGGAAGCATCTTTCAGGATAGTGAATGTTTCAATTTCATCCGGTGCGAGGTAACTCATGTCACGTTCGATTCCATCGACAATGACAATGGCACTCTGGTTACCGTAAGTTGCCTTACCACGGATAAACAATTCACTTTGATCCACACCCGGTTCACCACCCGCATACTGGTTTACAATCAAACCCGGCAGACGTCCGGCAAGTGCATTGTTGATATTGGCAGTAGGACTTTGCGTCAGATCTTTTGTCGTGATGGTAGCAACAGAACCGATCATCGTTTCTTTACGTTGTTTGGTATAACCTACCACAACCACTTCCTGCAAGGCTTTCGTATCTTCCTGTAGTAAGACAGTCAGTTCCTTCTTTGCACCGGGAACAATTTCCTGCGGCTGGTAACCCAGGTAAGAAAACACCAACGGAGCTTCCGCATAAGGCAGCTTCAATGTAAACTTACCATCCATATCTGTAATCGTACCTGCATTGGCCACCCCTTTCACGACAACAGACACACCGATCAACGGGTCATTTGTCGTCTTGTCCAATACCGTACCCGACACTGTTATTTTATGGTTTTGTGTGGCCTGCACCTTTGCCGTTCTTCCCGTTTGCGCCACACCCTGCAAAGGTATACCTGCAAGAAGAGTGCAAGAAACAGCCACCAGACAAATATTTCTTTTTATATGTATCATCTTTCTTTTCGATTTTCTATGTGTAATAAATCAATCTTATTCCTCTGCTTTCTTACCGAAATCCGGTCCGACCCAGTTGGCCTTTTCCGTTACTTTACCTTGCACCCAGTCTTCATAACGGGCACGGATTTCAATCATTGTTGCTCCCGGGACTTCCGCATTCAAGGAAATTGTCAGGCGATCTTCCCTGTTGTCACGATTACCGAAGGTCGGTGCTTTTGCCCAGTCGTACTCCCACACATAATAGCCTTCGGGATGAGCCAACGTCCAAAGCACATCAGAACAGCTGCGCAATGCAGCGATAAACTTATTCTTGGTCTTTTCCGGATAAAGGCTGTTAGTCGGCTGTTTCACCATATCCAGGAAGTAACGGACAAATATTCCACGGAATAAAAGATTATCTCCCGAATTTCCTTCACCACTGAATACCGGATAGTTGGAATCCATTTTCTTATTCACCTGGTAAGAGCCGAAAGCAACCGCATTACGAAGATATTCATCCTCACCTGTAGCGTTGTACAGCTCCAGGGCAGCCGCCATAAATGTTCCCTGATTATAAGACAAGGCTACTTTATCAGGATCTCCCGGTGTTCCGTCATCTTTAATACTAAGATTATCATATACCTGTCCGGTGGAAATATCACACAGATAAGCCGTCATCCAGTTGTATACCTCTTTGGCGAAGTTCAGGTAATAAGCAGCCTGCTCTTCCCAGCCGTCTTTAGCCTCCTTAACGGTAAGTTGATACAATTTCATAGCCAGAAGGCAACCGGGACCATTGGAACAAGACATACGTGAAGCCGGCGCATCCGTTTTCCATGCCATTCCTCCTACCCCTTTATAGTCATTCTTCGCTCCCTTGATATGGTTCCACATCTTCATCAACGCACTGTAGTAATCCTGATCGCCAGTCAATTCATAAACCCGCAGACAAGATAGTGCCATCCATTCCATATCATCATAGAAGTTATTCCAGAAGTCTTTGCCACCATAACCGCAATGTTCATTCCAGTCATCAAAAGCCGGCAGGAAAGGTTTCATGATGTTTTCATACAAATGAGCTTGATATTCGGGATTGTTTGCGTGACGGATATAAGCATCGATCACGATGTCCAATGCATGTCCCTGCGACCATCCGCCGCTACCGCCCGTGCTTGCCGGTTCTCCGGTTTCCGGTGTATTCGGTTTTTCCCAGTAAATGCTTCCGCAAAAGGTATCC
>ERZ894251.791-NODE-791-length-13881-cov-6.807681_pt1 | contig 13881 bp, 7 predicted proteins | sample MGYA00380301_ERZ894251 | MGnify/ENA primary metagenome ERZ894251 (study PRJEB32331, sample SAMN06328418) | human gut metagenome | biome: human gut microbiome; feature: stool | host: Homo sapiens | collected 2014-02-13 ... | reverse complement strand
GGTAAAAATTGAATGTAAGAACGCAACAAGCCTTCTACTCCTTTTTCCGGATATTCAGTGATCTGCTGAAATTCATCAATAGCGATATAACATTCTTTTCCCGAATGTTCCAGGTAATCAAAAATCTCTTTTAATGTTGCCTGTGCCTGGGAAGGTTGAAAATCAAGAGTTGCTTGTGGCACTCCCGTTAAGACATCGGGGGAAAACACTAAACGACAACTTCTAAAAAAGCCACTGATTGTCGCCAGCGTCTTCTGCGATAAATTATCTAATTTACCAATCACAGTCTGCCCGAACTGAATGATAAAATCATCCAGACATGTCGTAGAAAAAATATCCATGTAAAAACAAGCTGCCTCCGGATACTCCCGTCGTATCTGATGAAAGACGTTCTGTATTAATCCGGTCTTACCCATACGGCGAGGACTCATTAAGGTCACATTTCTTCCATTCCGTAAAGCGGAAATCAAATGTTCCGTTTCTTCTATCCGATCACAGAAATACTTAGGACCAGCATAGGCATAAATCAAAAAAGGATTATTTACGTCATTCATATTCAAGCAATTATTTACAGCGTAATTATTGTAGCACTTTTTATGCTACACAAATTACGCTATAAATAATGATTCTACCAAACTTTTGCCGAACAATCATTTCCCATATGATCCCGCCACGCTTCTATTCACCAATACAACGCCTCCCTGTGGAAGGATTTCCAGCTGCACTTTTCCGCTTTCTTTTACTTTCAACGGCACAAGTTGAGGTTCTCCTTTTTTATCATCCTTATACAGAGAAACGGTTTTTCCGGCAAACATATCTAAATCCAGTTTCAACTTTACGATTTCTTTCCCGGCATTCACAGCCGCCAGATACCAAGTGTCACCGTGGCGACGTGCCAAGACTACATATTTTCCCGGATATCCGTCAATGAAACGTGTTTCATCCCACGTGGTAGGAACCGTTTTCATATAGTCCATACAAACAGGGGAAACATCTTTCAGGTTGTTGGGAGCAAGCGCAAAATTCTGTACCGGATTCTGGAATAATACGGTAGTGGCTAATTGAAAGATATCAGTAGTACGGCGGGTAGTTCCTCCGTCATTGTTGCGATTCAGCCGTTTGTTCAGGAAACAACCACCGAATTCCATGCAACCCACCGCGTTGCGGATAAACGGATGCAGACAGGCATTGAAAGCCTCTTCATCACAGAAGTGCTGGCCGAAAACCATATTTTCGGAGGCCAGTACAGCCTCGCTGCCTACATAATTCGGGTACATACGTTCCCATCCGCGAGGGATGGTGCAACCGTGGAAGATTACCATCAGACCGTGGTCGTCAGCATCACTCAAAATATCTTCATACAGGCGCATCGTTTCCTGCTTGTCGCCACCAAAGAAATCAACTTTGATTCCTTTCACTCCAAGGCTTTGCAACCATTTCATTTCACGTTTGCGGATAATAGCATTGTCCATGTGATTCACCGGTCCCTGCTCAATATCATTCCAATAGCCGGAAGAGCTATACCATAAGAAGAGTTCCACTCCTTTGCTTCGTGCGTATTCTATCAAAGATTTCATGCGGTCACGGCCGATGTTCGTATCCCACCAGTTATCGATCAAGGCATACTCATACCCCATTGCAGCTGCAAAATCAATATAGCGCACCTGATCGTCATAGTTAATACTACCATCCTGCCAGAGAATCCAGCTCCATGTGCCGCGTCCGAAACGGTAGTCATGCTTCGTTTCATAAAGAGGACGTACGACATCCCAGATAACGGTTGTTTCCACAATCGGTTTCAAGGTTTCTCCAACAGTTATGGTACGCCAGGGAGTAGCACCGGGAAGGGCAAACGCCGGAGCAGAAGTTCCGTTACCGTTATTTTCTGCTGCCATCGGGAAAGCAACCGTATACAGATTACCTTCGCTTACATCGCTCAAACGAGAACCGCAATAACGACTGTCTACACCTGTTTCGCTGACTAATACCCAACCATCGTCACCGATACGGAACAGACAAGGGAATGTGTAGCCATGCCCGTACTGCGAACGGTCACTCATGGGAGCATCTGCCTTGTACTCTTCCTCATAACTGGGTTTGGTACGCTTCCAACCTATCATGGCATCGCTTTGCGGACATAAGAAAGTAGTTGTTTGTTGCGGAAAGCGAAAGCCGGTTTCTTCGGCAGTTACCGTTACACTTCCTTTTCCATCCTGACGCGGAAGAGTATAACGGAAAGCTACATCGTGATTGCTGACACGAAAGACTACATCTATTTTCTGCCCTTTCGGATTCTCAAAATTACAAATCAGTTCGTTTGCCTGATAATGCACCTTGGAGGTTTTAATACGATCCTGATGATAGACAGTATCAATCGGAGTAACAGCGTGTCCTGTCAGTTTCATTCCTTTTGCAAAGTCACCGATATTCGTATTCATACCCAAAGGAGATTTCTCCAACATTGTCTTTCCATTGTAGGTAATCGAATAACTTGGCTTTTCGGCTGGAGAAGCAGATACAACCAATTGCAGTTTTTCATCCGGCCCTTTCACTACCACTTCCTGTGCTATCAGAGAAGTCAGACAGCAACTAGCCAGCAGGGTACTTATTATCTTCTTCATATTATTTATGTCGTTATTATCTTCACTTTTTTCTGTTATTTCTCATTTGCCTTCTTTATGCGGATCACCGTAAAAGAATAGGCAGGTAATTGATAGTCAAACTTTTCTGCTACTTCCATCGTGTCTTCAACAGGTAGCGGGGTATCGGCCGGTTTGCCGGTCAGTACGGTTCTTTTTGCAGAAGACTGTATAGCACCGATTCCGGAAAGGTCGACATTCGTATTCACCTCTACGGGAAGTAAATTGACCAGCTTCACAATCACGTCACCACTTGCCGAGTCACGGACAATAGAAGAAGCAATGCGTTTCCGCACTTGATCGTCTCTATTATCAAGAGTGATCTTTGACGGCAAATATTCGTTCCCGGCATTCTGTCCGTAGAGTTTCTGAACATAGTAGCCGGTGGTAGGTTTCACTTCCCGGTTATTGAAGTAAATCAAATCCGGATTCCACTGGGTATGTCCTTCTTTAGCGAGAAGAGGGGCATAAGAAGTCATGTGTACAACATCTCCATTACGTTCCAAGGCTGCAAGATAAAGAGCTTCTGTCAGTGCTGTTTCGATATTCGCCTTTCGTCCCGGTATGTGAGTTGCATATTCGCCCAAGTATACTTTTGTCTTTTTCGAACGATCGTATTTGTCGTAGAAATCCTGGTTGTTCAGGAACCATCCCGGAGTCTGGTAATAATGTTCGTCGACCATCGGAATACCCAGTTTGTCCGCCAGTCTCCATCCTTCCACGTAGTCTGTACCCTCATTGAACGGTCCCACTGTACCGACAACAATCATTTCAGGATATTTTTCTTTGATGGCATTGAAGATCATCGTGAAGCGTTCTTCGAAGATATCAGTGATAAGATCTTCATTTCCGATACCGATGTATTTCAGATTGAAAGGTTTCGGATGCCCGGCTTCGGCACGTACCTTTCCCCATTTGGTCTTCTTAGCGTCACCGTTTGCCCATTCTATCAGATCAAGAATATCCTGAATATAAGCTCCCATTTCGCTCATCGGGATACCACCTTGTTGTCCTCCTCTCAAGTCGCCGTGACAGGCAGAGTTCTGGCAAGGAACACCGGCCGCCAGCACTGGAAGCGGTTCCGCACCAATATCTTCGCAAAACTGGAAATATTCAAAATAACCCAATCCCATGCTTTGATGGTATCCCCAAAGGTTACGCTGTGCTTTTCTTGCTTCCAACGGACCTACTGTATTTTTCCATTGATAAATGTTTTTCAAGCCATCACCATGAGCCACACAGCCACCGGGAAAACGGATGAAACGGGGATGAATGTCAGCTAACACTTGAGCCAGGTCCTTGCGGAGTCCGTTCTTGCGTCCTTTAAATGTATTCTGCGGGAATAGGGAAATCATGTCCAGATTCAATTCACCAACAGATTGAGGGATGATTTCGAGATGAGTGTCCGCAGTAGCTTTAGCAGTTATCACCGCTTTATATGTTTTCCATTGACGGGAAGACACTGTTAGAGAAGTTTCTCCACACACATTTCCTTTTCCATCTACCAGACGAACCTGCAATTTATTTGATTTACCCTGCGGAACTCGGGCGAAGATGGAAAAATCATATTTTTCTCCGGTGTTCAGTGCGATTCCATCAAAACCTGTATTTTCTAATGCAGCTCCCGGTTGTTCTACATTCAGCACGGCATAATGTGGGTTATTGATATGAATAGGGTCGGTAGTATCAATAGTGAAAGTCGTTTTCTCTCCTTTCAGTGCCCAGGAATGAGTGCTGTTCCAGTTGTTATCTCCTTCCCTGTCCGAAGGGTCGTACTCGAAGTCGCGGTTTTGGATAAGTTCTGCATAGAGTCCTCCGTCTGCCGAATAATTGATGTCTTCAAAAAAAGCGCCCAGCAATACATCACTAATGGCTTTTGCGCCTTCCGGTTGTACAGTGACCGTTGCTTTTACAGGCTTCAAACCGGCAAAACGTTCTCCATCCTGCACCGGACGTTCTCCATGTAATGAGTTCCGATATTGATTCCAGCCATAATTTTTATCCAATCCATCCACCAAGGTCCAAACCACCCGGTTGATATTTCCTTTCTGCTCTTCTCCGGCAACAATAGCTTTCACTCTCACTCCGTCAAAATCCGGCGTAGTACGGGGATATTTCTGACTGGTCCAGTTGATTAAATCCTTGGAAGTAGCCTGGCCGTATCCATCACGGTCATTCAGTTTCCAGGTACAAATCCATTCGCCATCGGGCGATTGTTTCAAATAAGGATCGAGCATTTTCTTCTGTGATCCCCAGCGGCTATAATCGCACCGGAGATATCCGTAGTTCCGGCCAATTTCAAACCAGTTTTCTTTATCTGTACTCCAGGCAAAACGGAGTCCGCTGCGTCCGTCGTCTCCGGAAGTTGCAAAAGAAAACAAATAAACCGAATCGGGTGTACTCGTCATTTCTTTGATTGCAGCTAAAGTGACCTGCTGAAACGACAAAAACAAGACAACTAAAAAGAGGAATAATTTTCTCATGGTATATATTGCATTAAGATTATCAATCGCAAAGTTAAGATTTTCATCATTCTAACAAGCGTATTCCATGTAATAATTGGCAATTATACACTTAAAGCATATAAGAAACAAGTAAACAAGGGTAAAATATACACTTTTTCCCATATCGTATACTGTTTTTCTGGATTACAACTAGTTGAATCCATCTTATCAGAATAACTCAAAAGAAAACAAAAGGATGGGAATACTCACTGGAAAGTGAAGATTACCCGCTTGAAAAACAATTGGTTTAACAAATCAGGGACAGGTGTTTTTCTCCTGTCCCACGAGATATTTTAGTTCAGAAACCTTCGGGTTTACCATAGGCCTTGAAGAGGCGTTTCAACTCTTTTTGGGTAATCGGTATGACAGTGCCGTGGCGTGGATGGAAATCCATACTGATAGCATGGTCAATCACTTTGAAATGTTCCAGATCGGAACTCTCGGTAAACTGGTATTTGCCTTTCATATACACATCGTACATCAAGATATACTTATCCGATCCAATCAATGGAAAGATGCCCGCACCTTCTACTGCATCCTTCGTCTGCTGCTTATAGTCATCCGATTCCGTCCACTGTCCGGAGGTCAGAGAGGAAGTAACAGCCTTTTTAATGCCATTTCCATTCCCTTCCGTTTTATAGAACAGGTGATAAAGCTCGTCTTTATAAATGATATCTCCGTCAATACATGACTTTTCGTTTTTCGGAAGAAACAGCGGTTTTGGTTCTCCTTCTATATCGGTAAAATCCTTGTTAGCATAAGCATAATAAATGATGTCCGGACCATTGCCATGTTGCATGGACCAATAGATCATGTATTTCCCGGCCTCCTTGTCATAAATCGTTTGTGGCGCCCACACACGTTTCAGGTTTTCCTGATCGGGATATTTCTTCTGGATATTCACGATATTGGAAGTCCAGTGTACAAGGTCTTTCGATTTCAGCAATACCATGGCGCGATTAGAGCTCCATCCATTGGCAGATACCATGTCTGTAACTACCATATAAAATGTCTTCCCGTCTTCACAACGCAAAATATGGGGATCGCGCACTCCGCCTGTTGAACTAATCACACGGGAATCAAGCACCGGTTGATTTCCATTCAGGGCTTTATAATTATATCCGTCGAGACTAACAGCCATCCTGACAGCTTCTTCACTCATGCGATTGCCGGTGAAGTAAACAAACAGGTAAGCAGACTGCTGGCAATATCCAGTCAACACTCCTACGAAGAGAAGTGCGAAAAGGGTGATATTCTTCTTTATATTCATCATTATTTCAATGCTTGTCTATCAATTAATCAAATTTTGTTCTTCAACAATTTAAGTTTCGTCCTCCAACAGTTTCATTCTTATCCATCGACAGCTTAGTAGTCAAAATCTGCAGATTTCACATATACCCGATATTCTTTAATCATGCCCGGGTATTCTTTTTCGGCACGAGGCAGATAGCGGAAGCCAGTTACTGTTTCTACTTTACTCAAATCAATCACCAACTGATGAGGATAAGGAACATTGTCCACGGTCATCCAGAAAGTAGATTCCTGCAAGTCGAATATCTTGTCGGCTGTACGGTTGCCGCTACGCGTTTCTTCACTATCGGCATAACGAATCTTCCAATGTTCGCGGGATACCGGTTTACCATCAGCTCCCAGGACATCAAACTCTGCTATCGCTGCGATGTTATCATTTGCTTGTGGAGAAAGTGCTTCCAGACAGAAATAACGTCCTTTCACCGGAGTGGCAAACCGCACTTCCTGCCAGCCGTTACCCGGAGTGAAAGCTCCTTCATGGGCCACTTTCTCACCCGTCAGTTTCAGTTTTTCTCCATCCTTGCGGTGTGTTTCGGGAGCTTTTTCACGAAGCACATCGAGAATTGGTTTCTTCAAACCTTTGATGGAAGCCCGGGTAGGACCTTTCAAATCCAGAACGAGGATTTCATTCTCTCCTTCTTTCAGCCAGCACCCCGGCATAAAGAGAGTCTGCTGCGGACCGATTTCCCAGAAACGCCCCATTGCATGACCGTTCACCCAGACCATACCTTTTCCCCATGTACTCATATCCAGGAAAGTATCTCCTACTTTATCCAGTGTAAAGGTGCTCTTATAATAGGCAGGCATAGTCGGTAATATCTTTGTATCGCTATATTTCTTATCTTTTATAAAGGAATAATCTACCGGGAAGTTATATACAGTCCAGTTTTTCAATTCCTTAGTCTGGTTACCCGAAATAAGTTCCACCTTTTCAGTGATTCCTTTGCGGTCGTGGATGGATTTGTCAAAGTTAACACGTCCCATTGCTTCCACAAGAATATCCAGTTGTGTGCCTTTTTTCAGCGCGGGCAGGGTCGTTGTAAATTCTCCCTTACGACGGTCCAAGCGTGCCAGCAGTTTACCGTCGGCATATATCTGCGCCCAGTCGTGCACTTCCGTAATTTTCAAAGTGGTGCCTGCAAGAGTCGTTTCGGGCAATGTGGTACGATACAGAATCGTTCCCCATCCCTGGTTGAATTGTTCCATCGGTTGAATATCCACCGTTTGTTTTGCCTCCGGCAGATTTGAGAAAAGCGGAGCCACTTTATGGAAGTGAAACTCGGGGATTTCAATAACAGGCAGAGCTGCGGGCACTGCGGGCAACGTCTCACCTGCCGGAAGATAGTTTTTCAACAAGTCACGAAGCAAGAAAAACTTGTCGGTCGTCCATCCGGGTTCGCTAATCGGAGCATCATAATCGTATGAGCTGCACATGGCGGAATAAGCCGGGTTGTTCGCACCTCCCCAATGTCCGAAAGTCGTTCCTCCGTGAGTCATATACAGACTGAAAGAGATGTTCCGGTCGAGCATATCCTTGATGCCCTGTACCATATCTTTTGCAGGACGTGTCTCATGTTTGCGTCCCCAGTGGTCGAACCATCCGCTCCAGAACTCGCTACACATCAACGGAGTTTCAGGACGAAGTTCTTTGAGTTTTTTAAATTGCTGGTCGATATTGGCACCTGTTCCAAAGTTCACCGTCCAAATCAGGTCATCGAGCGCGTTATTGGTGAAGTTACTGCTCCAGTCACATTGAAACAGAGGTACATCGGAAAAACCGGATTCACGAACCAGGTCGCGCACGGCAGAGACATAAGGTTTGTCGATTCCATAAGAACCGTACTCGTTCTCTACCTGCACCATAATGATATTTCCCCCTTTATTCACTTGCAGCGGAGCCAGTTGCTTACCGACCTCTTTCATAAAGATGCCTACCCGTTCCATATAATAGGGATCGAGCGTACGCAAGGCTATATCTTTTTTCTTCAACAGCCACCAGGGAAGTCCCCCCATCTCCCACTCCGCACATACATACGGACCAGGACGGACAATGACATACATACCGTGTTTCTGTGCTGCACGGCAGAAAGCTGCAATATCATTCTGACCGGAAAAATCAAACTTTCCTTCTTCCTGTTCATGGATATTCCAGAAAATATAAATACAAATAGTATTCATGCCTAATGCCTTGCACATCTCAATGCGATGTTCCCAATAAGCTTGCGGGATGCGGGTGTAATGCAACTCGGCAGCCTTCACCACAAACGGTTTTCCATCCAGCAAGAATGTGTTCTTGCCTGCCTCAAACTTCCGTGCAGTAGTTTGCGCCTGTGCAGTACTAAAGAAAATAACTGTAAAAAGTACCAGTAAAGCAATCAATCTGTTTTTCATGGTTTATTCAAAAATAGAATTTTAATAGTATACGGCAAAGGTAGGCGATTCACCTAAAAAGGAGGGCATAATTATCATTCAAAAAGGGTTGGAAATAAAGCAAAATAGCGCCAAATAGCAGATAAAACAACAATGGTCGGAAGATGAGAGGCATTTTACCATGCTCATCTTCCGACCATTTGTCCGGTATGTGATTACAATAAAATCAGTTTTCTTTTGTCAATAGACTTTCCAGTTCTTCCGCATTCAGGCGGAGATAGAATTGTCCGCGATAGGCTACGGAGATAGCGCCCGTCTCCTCTGAAACAATAATGGCATGTGCGTCCGACTGTTGAGAGATTCCCATCGCTGCGCGATGCCGCAAACCAAGTTCCTTCGGTATATTCAAATCATGGGAAACAGGAAGGATACATCCCGCCGCCTTGATACGTTTTTTGCTGATAACCATCGCTCCATCGTGCAATGGGCTATTCTTGAAAAAGATATTCTCGATTAAACGCTGATTGATTGCCGCATCAATCAATTCGCCTGTACGAACGACCTCATCTAAAGGAGTATTATGCTCAATGACAATCAATGCGCCGACTTTTTGTTTTCCCATGCTTAAACAGGCCATTACCACGGGCATGATATCATCGTGCTTCAACGATTCTTTCTTCGATCCGCTAAAGAGACGGGCCAATGCACTGACATGCCGGTGAGATCCCAAAGTCAAAAGGAAACGGCGTATCTCATCTTGGAAAAGCACAATCAACGCTATTACACCCACATTCATCAATGTGTCGAAAATAGAACCCAACAGTTTCATCTCCAGCACTTGTGTCACCACCAGCCAGATCAGAATAAAAACCAAAATTCCGGTGAATACCTTGATGGAGCCGGAAGCTTTCATCAGTTTGTAGGTATAGTACAAAACAAAAGCTACCAGCAGGATATCGATAAAATCTTTTATGCCAAACTCAAAAAACATGCACCCTCCTCTTATTTGTCATATCCACTCTCTATTTTTAATTTCTCTGTGATCCGGACAGCTTCCACCGCCTCACGCACATCATGTACACGCAGGATGTGCGCTCCTTTCATCAACGCAACAGTGTCCAATACGGTTGTCCCGTTTAATGAATCTTGCGGGGTTCCTCCCAATAATTTATAAATCATTGATTTCCGCGAAACTCCCACTAAAACGGGAAGTTCGAATATGTGGAATTCTTCCAGATGCGCCATCAGTTCATAATTATGCTCCAATGTTTTTCCGAATCCGAATCCCGGATCGAGAATGATATCTTTCACTCCCAAGTCGCGAAGTTGCTGCACTTTACGAGCGAAATACAGGAAAACATCTTTAATCAGGTTATCATAAGACGGTTCTTTCTGCATACTTTGGGGTGTTCCCTTCATATGCATCATAATATAGGGCACTCCCAAGTCGGCTACTGTCTGAAACATCCGGTGATCCATTTCACCGGCAGCTATGTCATTAATCATAGCAACTCCATATTCTTTCACACATTCTTCGGCTACATCAGCCCGGAAAGTATCAACAGAGATAATAGCTTCCGGATGATTATGGTTCAGGATTTCCAGACCGGTACGCAGTCTGTTCATCTCTTCTTCAGCAGAAATATGTTCGGCATTCGGCCGTGAAGAATAGGCGCCTATATCAATTATCGAAGCACCTTCATCAAGTATCTGACGGGCCCGGGCAGCAATGTCCTCTTTGGTCTGCATCCGGCTGCCGGAATAAAAAGAATCGGGAGTTACATTCAATATTCCCATCACCTGCGGAGTAGCAAGATCGAGCAACCGCCCTTTTACATTTATATAAATAGGAGATATAGGTTTCATCATTGACAACATTCCTTTTAGATCGCCTACAAATGTAGATAAAAAAAGCAAGTATTCGTACTAAAAAGAAGAAATAAACGTATATTTGCAAACTATAGAAGAAACCGAAAAATTCATACCATGAGCCGATTAACCCTATTTCACGTAGAATTTCTTTTCCTCATTTTGTTCTTTACCACTACTGCTAAAGCTCAAAAAGAGGCTGAAACTTTCAATGTTGACTCTACTCTCTATGAATATTATCAACGTTGTCAAGAATACTTATTAAAGCCTGTTGTGCTTAGCATGTCCGACACATTGTTCAGAATGGCCGGTGAACGGCATGATGAACGAATGCAGGCAGTAGCCATAGCCACCCGACTGGATTACTATTATTTTCAGGGAACCAATGAAGATAGTGTCATCCACTATACCAACAAAGTAAAAGAATTCGCCAAAGCCACTCATCAGCCTAAATATTATTATTTTGCATGGGCCAACAGGCTAGTTACCTATTACTTAAAAACAAGCAGAACAAACATAGCACTTTATGAAGTGCAAAATATGTTAAAAGAAGCTCAGGAAGAGGATGACAAAACCGGTTTGTCCCGTTGCTACAACATTATGTCGCAAATCTACACTATCAAAAGATTCGATTCGATGGCCTTCGAATGGCGGTTGAAGGAAATCGAACTAACTGAAAAATACAATATCGAAAACTATAATATTTCCCAGACGTATGCCCAGATAGCCAACTATTACATCAGCCAGAAAAAGCAAAAAGAAGCATTGAGAGCTGTGGAAAAGGCCATTTCAACAGCCAATTCTTCTACACAGCAAATATCTGCCAAGTTGGAGTACGTTAACTACTACAGCAAGTTCGGTGACTTTCAGGCAGCCGAAAAAATATTGAAGGAATGTCAGATTGCATTCGAACAGGATAAAAGACTGGAATCGATCAAAAAGAGACTGTACAATATAGAATGTTTGTACTATCAGCAGACCAGGCAATATCAAAAAGCACTGGAAGCTGCAGAGATGCAAGAAAAGGAAGAGCACCGTTTAAGCGAAAGTATACTTAGCAGCAGTCACTATCGTACACAGGGAGAAATCTACCAGAAGATGGGGAATATGAACATGGCAGTCAAATATCTGCAAATGTATATCAACACCGATGACTCCTTAAAAATAGCCAATGAGCAAGTAGCCAGCAGCGAATTTGCCACCTTGCTAAACGTTGAGAAACTCAATGCCGAAAAGAAAGAACTAATGCTCCAGGCACAGGAAAAGGAGTTGCATAATAAAACAACATTGATTATCTCATTGATTATTTTATTAGGTATTCTATTCTTATTCCTTTATAGAGAAAACTTCCTGAAACGCCAACTGAAAGTTTCGGAAGCAGAACTCAAAACAAAGAATGAGGAACTTACGGTGTCGAGGGAAGAATTACGTAAAGCCAAAGACATAGCGGAAGCGAGCAGCCGGATGAAGACAACGTTCATCCAGAGCATGACCCATGAAATCCGTACACCGCTCAACTCTATTGTAGGCTTCTCGCAGGTGTTAAGCGATCACTACAGCAATAGTCCGGAAACACAGGAGTTTGTCAATATTATCAAGAGCAACAGTAACGACTTGCTCCGACTGGTCACTGACGTGCTCGCTCTGTCGGAACTGGATCAATATGAGCAACTGCCCACAGATGATGAAACAGATATGAATACGATCTGTCAGCTTGCCTCTGAAGTGGCCAAAGACAACAGGCAAAAGGATGTGGAAGTTCTGTTCGAACCTGCAAAAGAAAACCTGCTCATACGCAGTAATTCGGAACGCATATCACAGGTGTTGAACAACTTGGCGCATAATGCCGCCAAATTTACAACTCATGGCAGTATCCGCATAGCTTATTCCGTACTGGAAGCTGAAAAGAAAATTGAAATCAGTGTCACCGATACAGGAACTGGTATTCCGAAAGATCAGCAGGAGGCGGTATTTGAGCGTTTCTACAAAATGAATTCTTTCACACAGGGCACCGGTCTCGGACTGCCGATATGCCGGAGCATTGCCGAGAAGTTAGGAGGCAGCCTCCGGATCGACTCTTCCTATACGGACGGATGCCGGATGATACTGACTCTTCCTTTGGTATATGCCTAAGTAAAAATCTGTCCGAACTCCCATCAAATCCGAAAGAATAGCCTATCTTTGCAGCGTTTTAAATAAAAGATCAGGTTATGAAACTTTCTGCTCTTTACCAGATTTTTCTGGATTGCCAATCAGTAACTACTGATAGCCGGAACTGCCCGGACGGTTCTTTGTTTATCGCCTTGAAAGGTGAGTCATTCAACGGTAATGCATTCGCAAAACTAGCGCTAGACTCCGGATGCGCATTCGCCATTATTGATGAAGCCGAATATGCCGTAGAAGGTGATAAACGATATATACTTGTAGACAACTGCTTGCAGACAATGCAGCAACTTGCCAATTATCATCGCCGCCAACTCGGAACGCGTGTGATCGGTATTACGGGCACTAATGGGAAAACGACCACCAAAGAATTAATTTCCAGTGTTCTCTGTCAAGCCCATAACGTGCTTTATACTTTAGGTAATCTCAACAACCACATCGGTGTACCGACCACTCTATTGCGTTTGAAACCGGAGCATGACCTTGCTGTTATCGAGATGGGTGCCAATCATCCGGGAGAAATCAAGTTTCTTTGTGAAATAGCCGAACCGGATTATGGTATTATCACCAATGTAGGTAAAGCTCACCTGGAAGGATTCGGTTCTTTCGAAGGAGTGATTAAGACTAAAGGAGAGTTATATGATTTCCTCCGTAAGAAAGATGCCATCACTTTTATTCATCACGATAACGCTTATTTGATGAATATCGCGCAGGGATTGAACCTGATTTCTTATGGAACTGAAGATGATCTCTATGTCAACGGACAGATTACTGACAATTCGCCTTATCTCGCTTTCGAATGGAAAGCCGGTAAGGACGGTGAACGCCATCAAGTTCGCACACAGTTGATCGGAGAATATAATTTCCCGAATGCCCTGGCTGCCATCACTATCGGACGTTTCTTTGGAGTGGAAGCGAAGAAGATTGATGAGGCTCTGGCAAGCTATACGCCACAGAACAATCGCTCCCAACTTAAAAAGACAGAAGATAACACGCTTATCATCGACGCATATAATGCAAATCCA
>ERZ894251.784-NODE-784-length-13935-cov-7.091715_pt1 | contig 13935 bp, 9 predicted proteins | sample MGYA00380301_ERZ894251 | MGnify/ENA primary metagenome ERZ894251 (study PRJEB32331, sample SAMN06328418) | human gut metagenome | biome: human gut microbiome; feature: stool | host: Homo sapiens | collected 2014-02-13 ... | reverse complement strand
GCAGCGGCACCAGAAGCAGCACCGCCAGCGTGACCCACAGGCGGCAGAGCCACTGCGGACCGTAGCGTTTTTGCAGCCGGGGCGCCGCGGCCATCAATGCCAGCGCGGCCAGGCCCAGCAGAATGCCCTGCACGAACAGCGAAGCAAAAAGTGTGGCGAACATGGGGTCGACCTCCTTTGTTCTACAGTTGTAGAAGATAGCTTTATTCTACAAGTGTAGAAGGGCGGTGTCAAGTAGTGAGGGTGACAAAATTTGACAGGGTTGTTTGGTGGAATTGCATAAGGGCGGCAGCGGGCAGGTGGAAGGCCATGGTTGTTGAACAGGTGTTGAAGGCAAGGCACATGGGAGGGATGAATCCCTCCCCTGCAAATCATTACCGGGTGGTTGTAGGGCGGCCAGCCCTCTGGCCGCCGCGGACGTTTGCGGTACTATATAACTTTATGGGCTGCCACTGTAGGGGGCGGTATCCTCGACGCCCCGCGGAGGGGTCAAGACCCCTCCCTACAAATCGCTCGAAAACGGGGCTGCACACCAAAAAAGCGCACCGCCCCCAGTCGGGAGCGGTGCGCAAAATATCTTTATGCTATGCCAGACTTACGCCAGCAGGGGCTTGCAGGCCTCGGCCAGCTTTTCCTTCTGGGCCTCGGCCTCGGCGAGGTCCTTGCCCTTGGTGGTGAAGTAGGTCTTGATCTTCGGCTCGGTGCCGGAGGGACGCACGACAACCGTCGCGCCGCTTTCCAGCGTGTAGATCAGGACGTTGGCGGCGGGCAGGCCGGTCTCCTCGGGCTTCTTGTAGTCCACGACCTTGACGACCTTGTCACCGGCAAAGTCCTTCGGCGGGTTGACGCGCAGGTTCTGCATGATGTCGGCCATCTTATCCATGCCGGACAGGCCCGGGAACTCAAAGCTGTCCACCTTGTTCAGGTAGCGGCCATATTCGGTGTAGATGCGCTCCAGCTCTTCCTTGATGGAGGAGCCCTTGGCGCGGTAGTAGGCGGCCATCTCGCAGATCAGCATCGAGCCGATGATAGCGTCCTTGTCGCGGACGTAGGGACCGGCCAGATAGCCGTAGCTTTCCTCAAAGCCGAAGATAAAGCGGTCCACCTCGCCGTCGGCCTCCAGCTTGGCGATCTGGTCGCCGATCCACTTGAAGCCGGTCAGCACGTTGCGGCACTCGACGCCGTAATGCTCAGCGACCTTGTCAGCCAGCGGCGTGGAGACGATGGACTTGCACATGACGGGGTTCTTGGGCATCGTGCCCTGCTCGATGCGGCCCGCGCAGATGTAGTCGAGCAGCAGAACGCCGACCTCGTTGCCGGAGAGCAGCTCATAGCTGCCGTCCTTGCACTTGACGGCGATGCCGACGCGGTCCGCGTCGGGGTCGGTGGCCAGCATCAGGTCAGCGCCGGACTTCTCGGCCAGCTCCAGACCCAGGCGCAGCGCCTCGAAGATCTCGGGGTTGGGATACGGGCAGGTCGGGAAGTTGCCGTCCGGGTCCTTCTGCTCGGGCACAATGGTGATGTCGGTGATGCCGATGTCGCCCAGAACATGGGTAACGGGCACAAGGCCGGAGCCGTTCAGCGGGCTGTAGACGAGCTTCAGACCGGCGGTCTTGCAGATGCCCGGGCGGATGGAGCGCGCCTCGATGGCGGCATACAGCGCGTTGATGCAGTCGTCACCGACATACTCGATCAGGCCCTGGGCCATGCCGTCCTCAAAGGAGATCAGCTTGGCGCCGGTCAGGATATCGGTTTTCTGAATTTCGGCGTAGACGATGTCGGCGGCCTCGTCGGTCATCTGGCAGCCGTCCGGGCCGTAGGCCTTGTAGCCGTTGTACTTGGCGGGGTTGTGGCTGGCCGTGACCATGATACCGGCGTTGCAGTTGTAATAGCGGGTCGCAAAGCTCAGTGCGGGCACGGGCATAAGGGCGCTGTAGATGCGGACCTTGATACCGTTGGCAGCCAGCACCTCGGCAGCGGTCCTAGCGAACAGGTTGCTCTTGATGCGGCTGTCATAGCTGATGGCGACGGTCTGGCTGCCGCCCTGGGTCTTGACCCAGTTGGCAAGGCCCTGGGTCGCCTGACGGACAACGTAAATATTCATACGGTTGGTGCCTGCACCGATGACGCCGCGCAGGCCCGCGGTACCGAACTTCAGGGCCACGGCAAAACGGTCCTGAATGGCGGCATCGTCACCCTTGACGCTTTCCAGCTCGGGCTTGAGGTCAGCGTCGTCCAGCTCTGCAGCGAGCCAACGCTCATACATATCCTGATACATAAGTAAAACACCTTCACTTTCCATAGGAAATACTAACCTAGCTTATTCTAAATATACCAACTTTCCGCAAGCCTGTCAATCGAATTTTGTTTAATTTTGCCTGATTTTTCCCGTTTCGTGCTTGTGCAAGGGCGCGCTGTGCGGTATACTGATAAAAAAGCAGGAAAGTGGGAAACAGGCCATGTATGCAAAAGTGACAAGCCTTGGTGTGACCGGTCTGGCGGGGTACATCGTGCAGGTCGAAGCCGACCTTTCGGGAGGGCTGCCGCAGTTCAATCTGGTGGGTCTGCCGGACTCCGCCGTGAAGGAGAGCAGTGAGCGGGTGCGCAGCGCCATCAAAAACCTGCACTATGAGTGGCCCGCCAGCCGCATCACCATCAATCTGGCCCCCGCCGACGTGCGCAAGACCGGGCCGGTGTACGATCTGCCGGTGTTTGTGGGCATCATGGCCGCGCAGGGCAAGCTGCCCGCCCCCGGCAGTGAGCGGGCATTTCTGGGAGAGCTGGGGCTGGACGGCACGCTGCGCCCCGTGACCGGCGTGCTGCCAATGGCGCTGGCCGCGGTGCAGAACGGCGTGAAGGAGCTGTTTCTGCCTGCCGAAAACGCCGCCGAGGCCGCCGTGGCCGAGGGACTGACCGTCTACCCGGCCCGCAGTGCGCAGGATGTGGTGCTGCACCTCTGCGGCGCAACGCCCCTGACCCCGGCAACGCCCGAGGGGTACGACGAGGACGGCGTCTGGCTGGGGCCGGACATGGCCGACGTGCGCGGCCAGAGCGAAGCCCGCCGCGCCATGGAGATCGCCGCTGCAGGCGGGCATAATTTGATCATGATCGGATGTCCCGGAACCGGAAAATCTATGCTTGCCAAGCGGCTGCCGGGCATTCTGCCGCCGCTGACCTATGAGGAGGCGCTCGAGACCAGCGCCATCTACTCCGTGGCCGGGCTGCTGCGCGGCGGCACGGGGCTTATCAAGCAGCGGCCCTTCCGCAGCCCGCACCACAGCGTCAGCTCAACAGCCATTGTGGGCGGCGGGTCTGTCCCCCGCCCCGGCGAGGTCAGTCTGGCGCACAACGGCGTGCTGTTTCTGGACGAGCTGCCCGAGTTTGCCCGCGATACGCTCGAGGTACTGCGCCAGCCGCTGGAGGACGGCAAGGTCACCGTCAGCCGCGTACACGGCACAGCGTCCTACCCGTGCAGGTTCATGCTGGTGGCCGCCATGAATCCCTGCAAGTGCGGCTATTTAGGCCATCCCACGCGGGAGTGTACCTGCACGCCGAGCGCGGTGGATGCCTACCGGCGGCGCATCTCCGGCCCGCTGCTGGACCGCATTGACCTTCATATTGAGGTGGCCCCTGTGGCATATGATGCCCTTGCGGGTGAGGCGCCGGGCGAGGGCTCTGCCGCCATTGCCGCGCGTGTGGCGGCGGCGCGCGCCGTGCAGCAGGCGCGTTATGCGGGCACGGGCGTTGCATGCAACGCACAGTTGCCCAGCAGCATGCTGCGCACTGCATGCGCCATGACCCCCGATGCAGCCGCCCTTTTGAAGCGCGTGTTCGGGGCCATGGGGCTTTCGGCCCGCGCGTACGACCGCATTTTAAAAGTGGCCCGCACCATTGCAGACCTGGACGGCGGCGGCACCATCTGTGCCGGGCACATCAGCGAGGCTGTGCAGTACCGCGGGCTGGACAGGAAATACTGGTATGACGCGTGAAGCCCCGCGCTGCAGAAACAGGCCCCCGCGGCAGGCATATTGCCTGCCGCGGGGGCCCTTTGCATTTTCTATTCGGGGGCAGCCTGCCCGGCAGCACCCTGCCGGAAAGGGCCCCGTTTTTGATAACCCGCCCTCAGGCCACCAGCTTTGCGCACAGCACATAGCGCACAATGTCGTTTGACGTGCATGTGGAGAGAATGAGGATTTTATCCTGCGATGTCACTTCCACGCCATCAAAGCTTTGGGCGCTGGCCGCGCGCAGTGTGTTCAGCAGCGCAGAATAGGTCTCTTCGCTTGGGTTCGGGTCCAGATAATAGACGGCGTTTTCGCCCTCTACCGGCACCTTGCTGGCCGCGAACACCTGCCAGGTGGTGAGGGTGCCGTCCGTCAGGCGAAGGGTGAACGTGGGGTTCTGGGCGGCGAAATCGGCGTCCTCCCAGCGCTTGATTTGCGAGAAGTTCTTATCGTCTTTCGAATCTCCATTGCTGTGGCCGTAAATGATGCTCACTTTATCCAGCGAGGCCACCTCGCGCGCATGGCATTCATAGTCCAGAAAATAGCTGCCCCATACGTCGCTTTCCCCCAGCCAGGTGCGGCGCAGGTAGTAGTCGTTATCCGCAGCCTGCACCACGGGGTCGTCTATCTCGGTGCCGGGCACGGTCAGCCACGCCACCACATCGCTGTTCTGGCTTTTGGCATCTTCCAGGCGTGTGTCTGCCTCTGAGGAAGAAGACGCCTGACTGCTGGAAGAAACGGCCACACTGGAACTTTGCGCCTGCGGCCGGATGCCCGGCAGCAGGAAGATGAGCAACAGCATGATAACAAGCGCAAAACCCACCACGCCGCAGGCGCTCCATAAAATAATTTTTTTCGTTCTGTCGCTCATAACCATTCCCTCTTCTTTTCACATGGCTGCCACCCGGCCGCAGGCAATTTTGCGCGGCAGGGCAGCATATATATAAAAGCGTAAAATTCTGCTTTTGTCAACTGTTTTGCGCACATTGTGCAGGTTTCTCTTGACACTCCCGCTTCACCATGATAAACTGTTACAAAAGCATAGACCGGGAAAAGTAGCGCGCCTGTGCCTGGCACAGAGAGCGGGGGCAAGGTGCAAGCCCCGCGCAGGCCGCCGCGCGAAGAACACCCGCGAGCCGCAAGCTGAACCCCGCTATGGGCAGTAGGCACGCCGTATTCCCTGCGTTAAAGGGATAACGTTTCAATGGTGAGACGCGAAGGGGCTGCTGTGCGGGCACAGCGGCAATTTAGGTGGCACCGCGGACAGGCAGCCTGTTCGTCCTGAAGGGTTCAGGGCGGGCAGGCTGCTTTTTTGTTCGCCGCACAGATGCTGCCGGGCAGCCCCGCGCCGCCCGGCTGGTTCAGAGAGGGGTTTTCGTATGTGCACTGTTATGGGAACGTTGGCCGCCATGCCAAGCGATGTGTTTGAGGGGTGCCTTGCCCGCACCCAGACGCGCGGGCCCGATGCCCAGCGCGTGCTGCCGCTTGACGGCGGCGGGTTTCTGGGGTTTCAGCGCCTGGCTATCATGGGCCCCGGGGAAAGCGGCATGCAGCCGTTCTGCCTTGGGCCTCACACCGCGGTATGCAACGGGGAGCTGTATGGCTTTCGCGCGCAAAAGCGCGCCCTGCAGGCAAAGGGCTATTCCTTCCGCTCGGGGTCAGATTGTGAGGTGCTGCTTCCGCTGTACTTGGAATATGGCCTTGCCATGTTTGCCCGGCTGGATGCCGAGTTTGCCTGCATTTTGTATGACGGCGCGCGGCACCGCCTGATTGCCGCGCGGGACCCAATTGGCATACGCCCGTTGTTTTACGGCTACTGGAAGGGCGAGGCCGTGTTTGCCAGCGAGGCAAAAAACCTTGTGGGCCTGGTGGACGAAGTGCGCCCCTTCCCGCCCGGGCACTATTATGCGGACGGTGTGTTCACACCGTATTGTGACATCACTGCGGCCCGGCCGCACCTTGCAGACGGCGAGGAAGAGGCCTGCTGCGCCATCCGGAAAAAGCTGACGGCCGCCGTGGAAAAGCGGCTGGATGCAGATGCACCGCTGGGCTTTTTGCTTTCGGGCGGGCTGGACAGTTCGCTGGTGTGCGCCATTGCCGCCCGCAAATTGCCCGGGCCAATTCGCACATTTGCCATTGGCATGGAACACGACGCCATAGACCTGAAATATGCCCGCCAGGCAGCAGACTTTTTAGGGGCACAGCACACCGAAGTGTATATGACGCGCGAAGAGGCCATTGCTTCGCTGGACGAAGTGATTGCCGCGCTGGGCACATTTGACATCACCACCGTGCGCGCCTCGGTGGGCATGTACCTGGTGTGCAAAGCCATCCACAGGCAAACGGATATCCGCGTGCTGCTGACAGGCGAAGTGTCGGACGAACTGTTTGGCTACAAATATACCGATTTTGCCCCCGGTCCCCAGGCCTTTGAGGCCGAGAGCCGCAAACGTGTGCGGGAACTGCACCTGTACGATGTGCTGCGGGCAGACCGCTGCATTTCCTCCAACAGCCTGGAGGCGCGCGTGCCATTTGGCGATTTGGATTTTGTGCGCTATGTGATGCACCTGCGCCCTGCGCTGAAAATGAACACGCACGGCAAGGGGAAATACCTGCTGCGCAAAGCCTTTGCGCAGGGCGGGTATTTGCCCGAAACCATTTTGTGGCGCGAAAAAGCGGCCTTCAGCGACGCGGTGGGCCACAGCCTTGCCGATGAGCTGAAAGCGTATGCAGAAAGCATCTATTCCGATGAGGACCTGGCCCGTGCCGCCAGCCGGTATGCGCATGTGCCGCCCTTTACCAAGGAATCGCTTTTGTACCGCGACATCTTTGAAAAATATTACCCCGGCCAGGGCGGCATGATACCCGCATTCTGGATGCCCAACCGGGAGTGGGCCGGGTGCGATGTAACCGACCCTTCCGCCCGCGTGCTGGCAAACTACGGCGCCAGCGGCCTGTAAACGGGCCCTGCCGCGCGCAGAAAAGGCGCCCTTTCAAGGGCGCCTTTCTGTATGGTTAAGCTGGAATTACAGGTTAACGCCCGTTTTGGGATTGGCCTTGCCGGTGGAGGGTGCCGCCGGTGTGGTGGGCGCTTGCGCCTGCTTTTCTATTGTGACAGAGCCGGTTGCCTCGCCCAGCGCATAAATTGCTTTCAGCGTATGGCTTCCCACAGAGAGTTTTTCCATCACCGATGCCTTCACCGTAATCACTACACTGCCGTTCTTCACCGTGTAGTCGGTATCTTTCACCAGCTTGGTGCCATCGATATAGAAATCTACAAACTGGTCCACGGAACCGTTCAGCGTAAATACGGCGTCTTTCTGCGTGCCAAGCGTATAGCTGGCCGGGCCGGAGATGAACTGATAGGTGACAGCTGCCTGCTCGCCCGAAGGTTTGTTGCCGCTGATGGATGCCTCTTCGCCAATATTCTGCAGCTTGCCGTCGTCCGTGTTCTTGATGCTGCCCTGGTTGACAATAGCACCCTTGTTTTCCACGGTGCCCTCGTTTTTCAGCTCGGTACCTTCAGGGATGGTGAGTTTTGTGCCTTCCAGCTTCAGCGTCTCGCCTGCCGGAACGGTGAACTCGCTTACTTTCGCACCAGTGGCAGGCTCAAAAGCTGCCGCTGTCATGGGCAGCGCATCGCCCTGCTTGTTAACTGCAACGTTGCCCACTTCCGCCGTATACTGGCCGGCATTCGATTTGATGTTGGGCGTGATGACCGCATTGTCCACCTGGACGTTTGCATCCAGGTTCCAAGCAATAGACCCTGTCACGCCAGAGCCATCCACTGTGCCGGAATCTGAGCCAAAGCACCCCGGCGCTGCGCCGGTATAAAAATTGGTGATGCTGCCGCCGTTGACATTCACCACAGCGCTGCCCACAAAGCCGCGGTTTGTGGCCGCCATATCGGTGATATTCGCATTGTTCAGCGTCACTTCGCAGCTGCCCGTCTCGCCGTTGATGCCGCCGAGGTACAGGGCATTCACACTGCTGTTTGTAACCGTGAGGCTGCCGCTGTTCACTTTTGTGCTGCCGCCGCCGCCCACGCCCAGCAGGGGAATGTTCTGGCTGCCCGTCACCTTAATCTCCACACGGTTTGCCACCGCCTGCGTGTCCATGGTTCCGTTTTCAATGTCGCGGGTGCCCTCGCTTCCGTGGCCCCACACACCGCCGTTCACATAGGGGTCAAGCCCGGCAAAATTCACACCGTCCAGCGTGAGGGACACCGTGCCGTTGACACAGGCGTTGTCATACCCGCCACCCGCAATGTAGTTGCGTACCTTTGCATCGCCCGAGATATGCATGGTCACGTCGCCCGTCACTGTGGCCAAGGGCGCCTTTGCCTTTGCCCCCAGGTTGCCGCCTATAAGGTTGTGAACCGTGCCGCCCGTCATGGTGATGCTTGTGCTGGGCACCGACACCGCTGCCTGCCTGCCGTCGCTGCCGCCGTACACAGTGGCCTGTGCAGAGACGCCCACATATTTGGTGACGCCACCCGACACCCAGGAGATATAGGCGCCTTCGCCCTCGTTGAGGCCGTCGATGGTTGTTTCTTGCCCGCCCTGCGGCGCTGTGGCCGTAATGGTGATGGGGGTGCCATTGGCAAAGAATGTGTCGCCGCTGCCCGTGGGTTCAGCCGCACCCTCTGCAAACACAGGCACAGCAAACAGCGCCATGGAAAGGCACAGCGCAAGGCATACCGCCAAAAAACGTTTCATTGTTATTCCTCCCGAAACATGGTGGCCTGCCCGCATGCGGCGGCAGGCTTATCTACCCCTTAGTTTACTATAATGGCAGCAAATGTCAAGTTAATTTTCACATTTTGTAAATTTAAATGTGCAGAATTAAAACTTTAATATTATTTTTGCAACTAAAATCGCTTAACAAGAAAGCTATGATGTACATAGACAAGGGGGTAAACCATATGTTCGGAGAGCGTTTGCAGCAACTGCGCAGCCAGCGCGATATGAAACAGGCCGTGCTGGCAAAGCGCCTGGGCGTATCGCGCAGTGCCATCAACGCATGGGAAAACGGCATTTCTTTTCCCTCGCTTGCCAATTTGTTCGAATTGTGCCATGTGTTTGGCACCACACCAGATTATTTGCTTGGTTTTTCTTCAGAGCACTGTGTGGATATCAGCGCCCTCACACCCAGCCAACAGGAAATGGTGGTGCGGCTGATTCATTGTTTTGAAGAACAGAACGACATGCAGAAGGGAAAGGCCGCCGCTTCTGTATAAGGCAGGAAAAGCGGGGCGCTGTGTTGCACACAGCGCCCCGCTTTACGTTTTGTATTTTTTATTTTTCAATTTATACAAACAGTATATTCATTTGTGATACCGCTTGCCTGCATGGATGCAGCAGGCGCGGTACAGCTGTTCCAGCAGCATCACGCGGGCAAGCTGATGCGGAAAGGTCATTTCGCTCATGGAAAGGCGCAGGGCGGCGGCCTGCTTCACCTGAGGCGAAAGCCCGTGGGAAGAGCCGATGGCAAATGCCGCGCAGGAAACGCCCGACACCGCCCATTCGGAAAGCCGGTGCGCCAGCGCCTCGCTGGAAAGCTGCCTGCCCTCTACGCAAAGCGCCGTCAGCACGGCCCCCTTGGGCACTGCGGCCAAAATGGCTTTTCCCTCTTTTTCCAGCGCCTTTTCTATCACGGCAGGGCTTGCATTTTTTTCGGCAATGGCCTCTTCCGCCAGCTCTATCACATGCACCTTGCAAAAGGCGCTCAGCCGCTTTTCATATTCCGCCGCGGCCTGCTTATAGTACGCCGCATTCAAGCGGCCCACCGCAATGACAGTAAGGTTCAGCATGCCCACACCGCCTCTTTTTTCTCAAAATTCAAACACGGGCGAAACCTCGTGCCGGCGCGCGGCCTGCACCACCGCGTCCGGCGCAGGCGCCGTGCCGCTTTGCAAAAGCGCCGCCTGCACGCTTTGCAGCGCCAGGGCCGGGGCATTGTTTTCCTGGCTGATATGGCACAGCGAAAAGCGCTTGCAGCCCGCAGCCATCAGCTTGGCAAGGGTGGCTGCGCATTCCTCGTTGCACAGGTGCCCTTTTTTGGAGGCAATGCGCGTTTTCAGGTAATAGGGGTACGGGCCGTGCATCAGCATGTGCAGGTCGTAATTTGCCTCCAGCGCCACCATGTCTGCCAGGTACAAATTGGCCAGCACCTCGTCTGAAACATAGCCAAGGTCTGTTGCAATGGCCAGGGTTTTGCCCTGTGGGGTGCGCACGCGGAAGCCGCAGCAATCGGCCGAATCGTGGCTGGTGGAAAAGCTTTGCACGCAAAAGCCGCCCGCCTGCAGCTCGCCGCGGCCGTCTGTGGGCACCAGCTGTGTGCCCGGCGGCACAAGGCCGCGCCGGGCCAGGGCCTCCAGCGTGGCCTGCGTGCCGTACACCGGCACCGGGGCCTTTTTCAAAAACACGGCAAGGCCCGCAATGTGGTCGGTGTGCTCGTGCGTCACCAGCACGCCGCAAAGCTGTTTTGCCTGTGCGCCAAGCTGCCCCAGCGCGCGGGTGGTGGCACGGGCACTTTTTCCCAAATCCACCAAAAGAAAGCGGCCATCCTCTTCCAGAAACGCGCAGTTGCCGGATGACCCCGAATACAGCGTGGTAAAACATGCCATGCGCCCACCCCCTTCGCGCAAAAAGAAAAGAGGCCCCGCCGCCCCTTTTCTTTGTATTTTGTGTTACTGCGCCCTGCGCATAGGCCTGTCCGGCTGCTCAATGCGCCGGATATCGGCCCCAAGGCCGCGCAGCTTTTCCGCAATGTCTTCATAGCCGCGTTCGATGTGGCTGATCTCGGTAATCTCCGACACGCCGTCCGCCGCCAGCGCGGCCATAATCATGGCTGCGCCCGCGCGCAGGTCGGTTGCGCGCATGGGGGCGGGCAGCAGCTCCTGCACGCCCTCAATAACGGCCACGCGGCCTGCCACCTGAATGTTCACGCCCATGCGCACCAGCTCGTCCACATAGCGGAAACGGTTTTCCCAAATGCCCTCGGTGATGATGGAAGTGCCCTTGGCAAGCGTAAGCAGCACGCTCATCAAAGGCTGCATGTCGGTGGGAAACCCCGGGTGAGGCATGGTTTTGATGTTCAGCGGCTCGATGTCGCCCGTGCGGGAAACGCGCACGGAATCGTCATATTCCTCCACATGGGCCCCGGCCTTTTCCAGCTTGGAGGTAATAGGCTCCAAGTGCTTGGGAATGACGTTTTTGATGAGCACATTGCCGCCCGTGATGGCGGCGCCCACCATATAGCTGCCGGCTTCAATCTGATCGGGAATGATGGTGTAGGTGCAGCCGTGCATACGCCGCACGCCGTGCACCTTAATGACGTCTGTGCCTGCCCCGCGCACGTCGGCACCCATGGTGTTCAAAAAGTTCGCCACGTCCACAATATGCGGCTCTTTGGCCACGTTTTCCAGAACGGTGAGCCCGTCCGCCATAACGGCGGCCAGCATGGCGTTGATGGTGGCGCCCACCGAAACCGTGTCGAAGAAAATTTCTTCCCCGCGCAGCACCGGGGCAGACACTTCAATCATGCCGTTGTCCACCACGTCCTCGGCGCCAAGGGCCGTGAAGGCCTTCAGATGCTGGTCGATGGGGCGCGGGCCAAGGTAACACCCGCCGGGCATGGCCACGGTGCCCTTGCCGAACCGCCCCAGCAGCGCGCCCAGGAAATAATAGGACGCACGCATCTGGCGGCTCAGCTCATCCGGCACACTGGTTGTGCAGATGTGGGAAGTATCCACCTCTGCCGTGTGCTTGTCCAGCACGCGCACCCGGGCGCCCATCGCGCTGAGGATATCCAGAGAAGCCGCCACGTCGCTGATGCTGGGCAGGTTTTCGATGATGCACTTGTCCGCAGCCAGAATGGTGGCAGGCAGAATGGCTACGGCAGCATTTTTGGCGCCGCTGATGGTCACTTCCCCTACCAGCGGCCTGCCGCCGTGAATGACAAATTTCTCCACGTTCCGATAACTCCTCTTCCGAGCATCACCCGGCCGGGCCGGGCTTCCCTTTTTACACAACTGTTATAGTATACACTGATTTCCGCCGCTTGAAAAGGGAATTTTCAAAAATGAATCATTTTGACAAAAGTTTACTCAATTGCGCTGGCCGCAGCAAAAGGCGGCAGGCGCCCGGCCGCCTAGCCGTGCGGCCGGGTGACATAATCGTCCGGGTCCTCCGGGTTCGAGCTGTTTCCGTCCCGAATTACCTCGAAATGGCAATGGTTGCCGAACGAGCGGCCCGTGTTGCCCACATAGGCAATCAGCTGGCCCTGGGTGACATACTCCCCTTCCGAAACCACCAGCGAATAGCAGTGGGCATACAAAGTTTCCAGGCCGTTGCCGTGGTCGATGCGCACATAGTTGCCGTACGACCAGTTATAGCCTGTGCCGCGGCCCGAGAAGGTGACAATGCCGTTATCGGCCGCATAGATGGGCGTGCCCTGCGGCGCGGCAATATCCAGCCCGCGGTGGTAGTACGAGCGCCCGCGCGAAATGCTTACATAATCCGGCACGGGGAACATCAGCTGGCCAGAGCCCGGGGCGCCGCCCAGCGAGCCAACCTGAATAATCTCCGGCACGGCCTCCACCAGCGTCTCTTCACTGACGATGGTGCGGCCCTGTTCCTGGCCGTCCTGATATACCACGTCTGCCGTGACAAGCTTTGTGCCGTCAATCCCCTCCTGCAAAGGCACGCGCTTGCCCCAGGCGAGGTCGCTGTTTTCCACCTCCTGCGTGGGGTAGGGCACCGTCTCTTCATAGGTTTCCCGAAACACCTGCTGCACAGTCAGGTAATTTTGCTGCACCTGCTCGCCCGAGGCCAGCGTCCATGCCACCTGGCCCAGCAGGCGGGCCGCCAGCTCTTCTTCCGAAATAAGTGTCTCTGTGAAATACACGCCGGGCACCAGCTCTACCTCGTGGGCAAAACGCACGGTGAGGTTTTCCTGCCCGGTCTCATACGGGGCCTTCTGCTCGTTTAAAAACTGGTTGATGGCAGCGGAATCCTGCGTGGCGCCCACCAGCGTGCCGTCCACCACCACGCCCGTGGCGTTGGTGATGTGGCCCGAGGACGTGGAAATAATTGCGTCGGCCAGCTCGCTGCGGCTGCGCATGGCGGCGGGGTCTACAATGGCAATGGTGAACTCGGGCTCCACCGCCCAATCTTCGCCGGTGTTTTCGCCGCGAATGCGGTCCCTCACAAGGTCTTGCGCCTCTTCAAACACCGTCTCGTTCGCAATATAGCCCACAAATTCGCCGCGGTACTGCACGGCCAGCGCAAAGTTGGAGCTAAGCACCGTGTACACCGTCACCACCAGCACCAGCAGCGCCGCGATGGGCAAAAGGTAAGAGAGCGCATTATACACAAGGTCGCGGTAAGCGCGCACGCCGCGCACCACATAGGCCACGCCCTTGCCGGCCACGGGGCCGCCCTCTGCCCGCTCGGCGCGCAGCATGGTGCGCAGGTTGTGCAGCCCCTGGCGAAGCTGGCGCCAGGGGGCCGCAAGGTCTTCCCCCACGGCGCGCAAAAAGCCCGCCGCAAAGCTGCCCAGTGTGCGCACCACCAGCAGCACGCCATAAAACACCCACAGCACGGCGCGCTTGCAGGCGCGCGCAAAGCGCAGCAGCGTATATTCTGTTTCAAAGCCGATATAATACAGAACTTCGCCCACACCGTGCCCAAGGGCAAGGGGCGAAAAAATTGTCTCTCGGAACCTGGCCGTCTTTTCCCGCTTTGGCGCCGTCGCCTCCGCCCCCCTTTCCACCCCGCGCTGTGCGGGGCCGATGCCGGCATGGCCTAGTAAGATAGCTATAATATTATACCCTTTTTCACATTTCAGCGCAACCCGTGCCGCACGCGGGCAAAGGCTTGCGGCGCGCCAAGCTGCCCGGGCAGCGCGCCGCCGGGCGCCAGCGGCG
>ERZ894251.779-NODE-779-length-13986-cov-8.855502_pt1 | contig 13986 bp, 19 predicted proteins | sample MGYA00380301_ERZ894251 | MGnify/ENA primary metagenome ERZ894251 (study PRJEB32331, sample SAMN06328418) | human gut metagenome | biome: human gut microbiome; feature: stool | host: Homo sapiens | collected 2014-02-13 ... | reverse complement strand
AAGCTGCCCAGCTGGCTGGACAGGAAAGTGAGGCCGTCTGATATGGAAGAAGATATTATTGACCGGCTGTATTTTGGCAGAATCGTTCCTTGGGAAAGACAGGTGGGGAAGCCACCGGAGATCGAGAAGTGTAGTGATCAGGTGTGTGAAGATGTAGAGTATCTTCAAAAGCGGCTGGATGAAGTTGGAAAAAGTGTTTTGGAGCGTCTTCTGGATAACAACTCCGAAGTAGAGCGCTTTCAGCTCAAAGAGAGTTTCAAATATGGATTCCGACTTGGGATGCAGCTTGCGGCAGCAGGCTTGGACAGCAAAGATTAGCTGTAAAATACACAAATTATCCCGCAAAAGATTGTGCAGGATATCCCTCAGAATTGGCTTGCTATTATCGGCCTTCAGAGCGAATATGTGTACTACCGAAAGGGAAAACACACAAAACGAAACGGAGGATTCTACGATGAATGAGAAAGTTGCAAGGCAGATTGAGGAAATGAAGAAACAGACCATCGGGGTTGAGGTGGAGATGAACAACATCACCAGAGAGAAAGCCGCAAAGGTGGCAGCCAGATATTTTGGAACCCGCCGGTATGAAAATACGGCAGGGCGCAACGGATACAGCACATGGTCAGCTTGGGACGCACAGGGCCGGGAATGGAAATTCCAGAAGGATGTCAGCATTGAAGGTCTGGAAAGCGAGAAATGCGAAATGGTAACCCCGATCCTGACCTACTCGGATATGGAAACGCTGCAGGAACTGATTCGGCAGCTTCGCCACGCAGGAGCAAAGAGCGATGCCACCAGAGGCTGTGGTGTTCACATCCACATCGGAGCCAAGGGGCATACCCCGCAGACACTCCGCAACTTGGCAAACATCATGGCAAGCCACGAAAGCCTGATCGCAGATGCTTTGAACCTTGATCGGGGCCGGATGAGGCGCTATTGCCGAACGGTCGATCCACGGTTTTTGGAGCAACTCAACCGGAGAAAACCCACCACGATGACACAGCTTGCTGACATCTGGTACGGAAGCCACAACGCCAACTACGGCAGAAGCCATCACTACAACGACAGCCGCTATCATATGCTGAACTACCATGCGACTTTTACAAAAGGGACAGTCGAATTCCGGCTCTTCCAATTTGATGCTCCAAGCGGAGATCGCAGGGGCGGGCTTCATGCCGGACAGCTGAAAAGTTACATCCAACTTTGCCTTGCGCTGAGCCAAATGGCTAAGATGGTAAAAACCGCCAGCCCGAAACCGCAGCAGAACGAGAATCCAAAATACGCTATGCGGACTTGGCTCCTCCGGCTGGGATTTATCGGGGATGAATTTAAAACCGCAAGGGAGATCCTGACCAAGAGACTTGCAGGAGACACCGCCTTCAGGAGAGGCAGGGACGCTGCTTGAAGGAACCGCAGGAGTTAGCCTCCTGCCACCTTTTCACTGACCGCTTCGGCGGTCTTAAGGTGGTAGAAGGGTAACCCCTTCGGAAAGGACGGATACCAAAATGAAAAAAAGATATTACATTGCTTATGGCAGCAACTTGAACATTCGGCAAATGCGGATGCGTTGCCCATCCGCACGAATTATCGGTACTTCCGAGATCCCGGATTATGAATTGCTTTTTAAGGGAAGCAAGACAGGGTCTTACCTGACGATTGAGCCAAAGGAAGGCAGCCGTGTTCCGGTTGCAGCATGGGAAGTAAGCGCAGAGGACGAGTTGGCACTGGATCGCTATGAAGGTTTTCCCACTTTTTATTACAAAAAAGATATGCTGCTTCCGATCAAGGGAATACGGAGTGGTAAGATTAGGATGCGGAAAACTTTCGTGTACATCATGCACGAGGAAAGACCATTTGGAGTGCCGAGTGATTTTTATATGCAAACGTGTCTAAGCGGCTATAGAAGTTTTGGATTTGACAGTAGATACTTAGCAGAAGCGATCAGAAATAGCAGGAGGATATGTCATGAAAGAAATGAATATTACACGGATTAAAATCTGTCCACGATGCGGGAAGGCTTACCATGAGCCGCCTGCTATTTCCAGAAAGGATAATCAAACGCTGATTTGTCCAGATTGTGGAACTAGAGAGGCATTAGAGAGTATAGATGTGGATGGCAAAGAACAGGAAGAGATTCTTGCAATTATCCATCGGAACAGGAGAAATATATAAAAAGGCAATATTAAGGAGATTAATCAGTAATTAGGATCAGGGACTTCGCAAGAAGTCCTTTTTTCTTGTCATTTTTAAGGAGGTGGGAGCGATGGCACAGAGAGGCAGGAAACCAAAGCCGACAGCACTGAAGATGCTGGAGGGCAATCCGGGCGGTCGGCCTTTAAATACGAAAGAACCAAAGCCAGAGAAGAAGGCTCCCCGCTGTCCTTCGTGGCTGGAGGATGAGGCGAAAAAGGAGTGGAAACGCATGGCGAAAGTGCTGGAGCAGATGGGGCTTCTGACCGAGATGGATATGGCTGCCTTTGCCGGGTACTGCCAAGCTTATGCCCGTTGGAAGGAAGCGGAGGAATTCCTGACCCAGCATGGTTCGATGGTGCGGACGCCAAATGGCTATCTGCAGCAGGTGCCGCAGGTATCTATCGCCCAGACCAATATGAAGATCATGCTGAAGTTCTGTGAACAGTTTGGCCTAACCCCATCGGCCAGGAGCCGGATCGTTGGCGGTGAAAACAGTGATGAAGAAGATGAGATGGAGAAACTGCTGGAAGGGGGCGGTTGCTGATGGGTTTTCAATACACACCCTCCCCCTTCATGCTCCCCACTTCCCATTATGATGCGAAGCGGGCAGATCATGCGGTCGCTTTTATCCAGAACCTGAAACACACGAAGGGCAAATGGGATGGGAAACCATTCCTGCTGCTTCCGTGGCAGGAGCAGATAGTCCGGGATATTTTTGGCATCGTGAAAGCGGATGGGAAGCGGCAGTTTCGAAGTGCTTATGTGGAGATCCCGAAGAAAAACGGAAAGTCGGAACTGGCAGCTGCCATTGCTCTGTATCTTCTCTATGGGGATGGCGAGGCCAGTGCGGAAGTATATGGCTGCGCCAATGACCGGAGTCAGGCGTCTATCGTTTTTGATGTGGCAAAGCGGATGGTGGAGAAATGTCCGGCGCTTCTAAAGCGGTCGAAGATTGCGGCGGCCACGAAGCGGATCGTCAATTACCGGAACGCCGGATTCTATCAGGTGCTGTCCGCTGAAACTGGCACCAAGCATGGCCTTAATATTTCCGGCCTCGTCTTTGATGAGATCCACGCCCAGCCGAACCGGAAACTCTATGACGTCATGACAAAAGGCTCCGGTGACGCCCGTGAGCAGCCGCTGTTTTTTATTATCACTACGGCCGGGACGGATAAAGAAAGCATCTGTTATGAACTGCATACCAAGGCACTGGATATCATGAACGGTCGGAAAGCCGACCATTCTTTTTATCCAGTTATCTATGGCCTAAGTGATGAGGACGATTGGAATGATGAGAAGAACTGGTACAAGGCCAACCCGTCTTTGGGATACACCATCAGCATCGACCGTGTTCGGGACGCTTACCGGGAAGCTTTGGATAACCCGGCAGAGGAAAACGTGTTCAAGCAGCTGCGCCTGAACATCTGGACAAACTCAGCCGTGGCATGGATACCGGAGCATATCTACGACCGGGGCAATCAGAAGATTGATTACACCTCACTCTTGGGCAGGGACTGCTTTGCGGGGCTTGACCTTTCCTCTACCTCGGATATTACGGCGCTGGTGCTGGTGTTTCCACCGAGGACGGAAGAAGAAAAATACATTGTCCTTCCCTTCTTCTGGCTGCCAGAGGAAACACTGGAACTGCGCTGCCGCCGGGATCATGTCCTCTATGATGTGTGGGAGCGGCAGGGATACATCCTCACCACGGAAGGGAACGTGATCCATTACGGATTTATTGAACGGTTCATCGAGCGGCTGGGAGAGAAGTACCACATCATCGAGATCGCCTATGACCGTTGGAATGCCACGCAGATGGTGCAGAACTTGGAGGATATGGGATTTACGATGGTTCCCTTCGGACAGGGCTTTAAGGATATGTCCCCTCCTTCCAAGGAACTGTATAAGCTGCTGATGGAAGGGAATATCATCCACGGCGGGAATCCGGTTCTCAAATGGATGGCCCAGAACGTGGTGATGCGCCAAGACCCGGCCGGGAATATCAAGCCGGATAAGGAGCGGTCGGTGGAGAAGATTGACGGCATCGTGGCCCTGATCATGGGGCTTGACCGCTGTATCCGCAGTACTCCGCCCACCAGTGTGTATGACGAAAGAGGAATCCTCTTTATATAGAAGGGAGCGTGATCTTTATGGGAATTTTATCGGGGCTGTTCCGGTCACGGGATAAGCCGAAGAATAGTACCTCCGGCAGTGCCTACCGCTTTTTCTTTGGCGGCAGCACTTCTGGGAAAAACGTGAATGAACGGTCAGCCATGCAGATGACGGCAGTGTATGCCTGTGTGCGGATACTCTCCGAGTCTATTGCTGGACTCCCGGTGCATTTATATAAATACCGGGAAGACGGCAGTAAGGAAAAGGCAGTTGAACATCCGCTGTACCGGATTCTGCACGATGAGCCAAACCCTGAAATGACTTCGTTTGTGTTCCGGGAGACGCTGATGACGCATCTTCTCCTCTGGGGAAATGCTTATGCACAGATCATCCGCAACGGGAAAGGGCAGGTGCTGGGGCTGTATCCCCTGATGCCGAACCGTATGACCGTGGATCGGGATGAGAAAGGGCATCTGTATTACAGCTATCTGGTGTCGGATTCCGATGCGCCTACCATGAAAAGCGGGACGGTGATCCTAAAGCCCACGGATGTGCTGCATATTCCCGGATTGGGCTTTGATGGTCTTGTGGGATACAGCCCCATTGCGATGGCGAAGAATGCCATCGGTATGGCCATTGCCTGCGAGGAGTACGGGGCGAAATTCTTTGCTAACGGAGCAACGCCCGGCGGGATTTTGGAACATCCCGGAACAGTGAAAGACCCGGCCAAGGTACGGGACAGCTGGAATGAAGCCTTCGGAGGGAGCCGGAATTCCAATAAGGTCGCTGTTCTGGAGGAAGGAATGAAGTATACGCCAATCTCCATCTCCCCGGAACAGGCACAGTTTTTGGAAACAAGAAAATTTCAGATTGATGAGATCGCTCGAATTTTCAGGGTACCACCACACATGGTTGGGGATCTTGAAAAGTCGAGCTTTTCTAATATTGAGCAGCAGTCTTTGGAGTTCGTGAAATACACGTTGGAACCGTGGATTGTCCGCTGGGAACAGTCTATCAACCGTGTGCTTCTTATGGAATCGGAGAAGGCTGCTTATTTTGTCAAGTTTAACGTGGATGGTCTGCTCCGTGGAGATTACCAGAGCAGGATGAATGGCTATGCCACAGCCCGCCAGAACGGCTGGATGAGCGCCAATGACATCCGGGAACTTGAAAATCTTGACCGTATCCCGGCTGAGCAGGGCGGTGACCTGTACCTGATCAATGGAAACATGACGAGGCTGGAGGATGCGGGAATATTCGCTGCCGATGGCGGCGGGAAGGAGGAAGAATCCGATGAAGAAGTTCTGGAAGTGGAAGAACCGGACGGTTCTGAATCAGGAGACACAGGAGCCGATACAGGAGAGGACGCTGTTCCTAAACGGCACCATCGCAGAGGAAAGCTGGTTTGATGATGACGTCACGCCGCAGGTCTTTAAAGAAGAACTGTGTTCCGGCAGCGGAGATATCACAGTGTGGATCAACTCTCCGGGCGGAGACTGTGTGGCAGCAGCCCAGATTTATAACATGCTGATGGATTATCCCGGAAATGTCACGGTGAAAATAGACGGCATCGCCGCAAGCGCTGCTTCAGTTATTGCAATGGCTGGAACGAGAGTGCTGGTTTCTCCGGTATCCATGATGATGATCCACAATCCTGCCACGGTTGCCTTTGGGGATACCGCTGAGATGGAAAAAGCGATCAGTATGCTCTCGGAGGTGAAGGAGAGCATCATCAACGCCTATGAGATCAAAACTGGACTGTCCCGTGCCAAACTTTCCCATCTGATGGATGCGGAAACTTGGATGGACGCCCATAGTGCGGTGGAGTTGGGCTTTGCAGATGACATTTTGAAACGGGCATCTGAGGACACCGAGGAAGACGAGAATCTGGCTGTGACGGGAGCGCCCATGATGTTCTCCCGTGCGGCAGTTACGAATTCCCTGATGGACAAGCTGGCGGCAAAATGCCGTATCCAGAAACAACCGGAAGAAATCGGGCGCTCGGTCGATTCCCTGATGGAGCGTCTGAACCTGATCAAACAACATTTGTAATGGAGGTAAAAGACTATGACTATTTTAGAACTGCGTGAGAAGCGTAATAAGGCATGGGAGGCTGCAAAAGCCTTTCTGGAATCCCATCGCACGGAGAAAGGGACACTGACTGTGGAAGACGATGCCACCTATACCCAGATGGAGCAGGAGATCAACGATCTTGGGAAAGAGATCGCCCGTCTGGAGCGTCAGGAAGCATTGGAAGCGGAACTGAACCGCCCGGTGAACCAGCCGTTGACTTCCAAACCGGGCAGTGGCAGGGGTGAGGAACCGAAGACTGGACGTGCTTCCGATGAATACCGCAAAGCCATGTTGGATGCGTTCCGTTCCAATTTCAAGCGTGTGTCCAATATCCTGCAGGAAGGCGTGGATGCGGATGGCGGGTATCTGGTGCCGGAAGAGTATGACCGTCGTCTGATCGATACCCTATCGGAAGAAAATATCATGCGCCGTCTGGCCACGATCATTACCACTTCCGGGGAACACAAGATCAATATCGCCGCAACGAAACCCGCCGCCAGCTGGATCGAAGAGGGCGGCGCTCTTACGTTTGGGGATGCAACTTTCAGCCAGATCCTGCTGGATGCCCATAAACTCCATGTGGCGATCAAGGTAACGGAGGAACTACTCTATGATAACGCCTTCAATCTGGAAGGTTACATTCTGGATCAGTTCGGAAAGGCGCTGGGTAATGCGGAAGAGGACGCTTTCCTCAACGGAGACGGAACCGGAAAGCCGCTGGGCCTTTTTGCAGCGACAGGCGGCGGTACGGTTGCTGGAACCTTAACTGCAGCGATTAAATCGGACGATATGCTGGATCTCGTTTACGCCCTGAAGCGTCCGTATCGTAAGAAGGCATCATTCATTATGAATGATAAAACGCTCTCTTCCCTGCGGAAACTGAAGGATAATAACGGAGCCTATATCTGGCAGCCGTCCTATCAGGCCGGTGAGCCGGATCGGGTACTGGGCTATGCAGTGCATACCTCTGCTTATGCTCCGGAAGATGCGATTGCCTTTGGCGATTACAAATATTACAACATCGGTGACCGTGGTACCCGTTCTTTTTCTGAACTGCGTGAACTGTTCGCTGGAAACGGCATGATTGGTTACGTGGCGAAGGAACGTGTGGATGGCAAGCTGATCTTGCCGGAAGCAGTGCAGATCCTGAAGCTGAAGGCAAGTACACCTTCCGGTGGTGGAACTGAGTAATACGATTTTTGTAGAAGGGGGGCATTTCTGTGATTGTTACTTTGGAAGAGATGAAGCAGTATCTCCGAGTGGACTACGAAGACGATGACCAGCTGATTACGGGCTTTATTACTACAGCAGAGCAACTTTGCAGGGATGTCCTCCGGATAGATGGGGAGGCCGATCTGAGTGCTGATGGGAAAGTAAAAACAGCGGTCATGTATGCGGTTGCATATTTTTATGAACATCGGGAGGAAGCGGATCATCATGAGTTAACTCTGACACTTCGCTCCCTCCTGTTCGGTTCGAGGAAGGAGGCTTTCTGATGAACATCGAACTTTTGAATGTACGGATTTTTATATCCAAGAATACGGTGATCACCGATGCCATTGGGAACCACCGGAATGAGTGGCAACCTTTCTATACCTGCTATGCGACCGTCAGCGGCGAAGCTGGTAAGGAGCAAACGGATGTCGGGCTGGTGGTGGATGACTCCAGCATTGATTTTACGATCCGCTGGTGCAAAAAAGCGGCGGAGATCGATTCTACCCATTTCCGTGTGGAGTTCAATGGGGAACTTTACAATATTGCTGCGGTAGATCATATGAACTTCAGGCGCAAGAGCATCAAGTTGTCCTGTGAGAAAGTGAGACGGTAGCGATGGGAAGGAAAATCCCGATCAGCCAGCTTTCCGCTGCTGTGATGGATCAATTGACGGAGTACGCAGAGTTGGCCACAGAGGATATGAAGGAAGCGGTGAAAAAGGTGGGCACGACCGTCCGGAAAGATATTGAAGCCAGCGCACCAAGAGATACCGGAGACTATGCGAAAAGCTGGGCGGTGAAGATCACAAAGGAAAGCGCCAACGTTCTGCAGGTGACGGTACATTCCCGGAACCGATATCAGATCGCTCACCTACTGGAGCATGGCCATGCGAAGCGTGGAGGTGGCCGGGTAGCCGCAAGGCCCCATATCGCCGCTGCGGAAAAAGCAGGTATCGAACAGCTGGAGCGTGAGATTGAAAGGAGCCTGACGAATGGATGATTTGGTGAAACTTTTGGAGGAGACAGGTATTCCGTTTGCTTATGATCACTTTGCGGAAGGGGAATCTCCCGATCCTCCCTTTATTTGCTACCTTCTGCCCCAGAGCGACAACTTTTCTGCAGACGGAAAAGTTTATTTGAAGGTTAGCAATGTGAATATTGAACTGTACACAGACAGCAAGGATCTGGCTGTGGAACAGAAGCTGGAAACCGTGTTGGATATACACGGTATTTTTTATGACAAAACAGAGGTCTGGATCGAGAGCGAAAAACTCTATGAAGTCCTTTACTCATTTGAATTGGAGGTATGATTTTCATGGGAAACAAAGTGAAATATAACTTGAAAAATGTCCACGCTGCCAAGCTGACTGAGACTGATTCTGATGGCACGACTACTTTTTCGTATGCGGAGCCAAAGGCAATCCCCGGTGCAGTGAGTATCAGTCTGGATGCGGAGGGCGAAACCAGCCCCTTCTATGCGGATGGTATTGTGTACTTCCGCAGCGTGACCAACAACGGTTATAGCGGGGATCTGGAGATTGCCCTGATCCCGGAGTGGTTCCGCACGGAGATTCTGCAGGAGAAGCTGGATGCAAAAGGTGTGCTGGTAGAAAACAGCGGTGTTGGCGAGAGTGTGAAATTTGCCTTGCTTTTTGAATTTGACGGGGATGTGAACGCAATCCGCCATGTGCTGTATAACTGTTCTGCATCCCGCCCGTCCATCGAGTCGGAGACGAAAGAAGATACGATTGAGCCGGGTACAGAGACGCTGTCAATCACGGCAGATCCCCGTTCCGATGGGCTTGTAAAGGCAAGAACCGGGGATACTACAGATGCCGGTACTTATTCGAATTGGTATAAGGCAGTATACATTCCGACCGAGGAGGAACCGGAAGAAACAAATGGAGAGGATGAAGGTGTATGATCAAACGTGAAATAGAAATCAGTGGGAAGAAGGTGCCATTCCGTTCCTCTGCCACGATCCCTCGCCTGTACCGGGCGAAGTTTAAACGGGATATTTTCAAGGATCTGTCCAAGTTGGAGAAATCCTATAAAGGTAAGACAGAAAACGGCGAGGAACTGCAGATCGAGGATTTGGAGATCTTCGAGAATGTGGCTTATGTGATGGCCTACCATGCCGACAACAGCATTCCGGCAAGCATAGAGGACTGGCTGGATCAGTTCGATATGTTCTCTATTTATGAGGTGCTGCCGCAGATTTTGGAACTGTGGGGCGAGAACCTTGTGACGGATGTAACGTCAAAAAAAAGATTGGCAGAAGTGAGCGGGAAATGACCACGCCGCTGTTCCTTCTGCGGAGTGTGGAACTGGGAATTTCCATCCGGGATCTGGATCTGCTTACGATTGGGCTTGTTCTGGATATGTGGACGGAAAAATCTAATGACGGCGTGAAATATAAACGGGTTGCTACTCAGGAGGACTTCGATAAGTTTTAAATTTTCTCCGTTGTATTTACTTTACCTGCTTGTTATACTTGATGATAGTAAATACAACGGAGAATTTTAGAATTCCTACAGAGGGGCTTGTGATATGGATAACATAGAGTATGAAAAGATTTTAAATACAAGATTAAATGGTGTGTCGCTTGTTAGAAAAGAGCTCATTGGCATAAGTAAAAAAATTATAGGTGATTCACTTTATATGGAAGATTTGTTTTTTACATCGGCAATTGATAGAAGTGTTGCTTTATTGGATGGACTCGCTAGCATGTTGCAATTGAGAAATTTAACTTGCGCTGGTATTATATTGCGCTCTCAGCTTGATAATTGCATGAGGGTTTTTGCTGCTTTTATTGCAGAAGATCGTAAAAAATTTATTGAAGATTTTATGGATGGTAAGAAAATTTCTCAGATGAAAGATAATCAAGGAAATAAAATGACAGATGTTAATTTGAGGAAAAGGCTTTCTCAATATGATAATCAACTGGATACTGTGTATCAAAATTCATCCGGATATGTGCACCTTTCTAACAAAGCCTTTTTTATGAGTACTACCATTCCTGAAGATAAAGAAAATACCTTCGAATTTAAGGTAGGATTGCCAATAAAGGAAAAAGCTAACCCCATTTTATTGGAATGCCTGGATGCTTTTATGCATTACGTTAAATTGCAAAATGTTTTTTTAAATAAAGTTGCTATTTCAAAGCAAAATATGCAATAAGAAAATGATGCAGATTTAAGGAGGCTGATTATGGCAAATGTTTCATTTCGTCATTCGGCGGGGTTCGGAAAAAGAATGGAGTATAAACTGATCGGGGACATGCTGATGGAAGGCTTAGACTGCTATATTCCATTAGTAGATGATCACGGAGTGGACTGTATTGTAAAAAAGGATGATGGAACGTTTATAGAAATACAGATCAAAGCACGTTCTAAAGATGTTGCGGAAGGCGATGCAGCTTTGTATTCTGCCATTATACATGAAGCGACTCCCAATTTTTATTTTGTATTTTATTCTGAAAGATTGGATATGATGTGGATTTTATCATCTGAAGAATTTTTGGAAGAATGTGTAACAAATAAAAACGGGAAAAATATAGGAAAACATGCAATATGGTTTAATGGGAATAAAAAGAATCCTGTTACCGGTAGGAAAGAAGAATACTGTAAAAAGAGATACGAAAAATACATCTGTACAGATTTTTCGAGATTTCATTAAAAGAGTTTTACATAACATTAAGGAGCCTATATGAATAAAAACGGAGAATATGATATTGCAATTGCTAAAATACCTAAAAGGGATAAAAAAGGTAATGATATCACAGGTGATAAGCTAGGTGGAGGCGGAAGACATCGAGAAGATGGGACAATTTCTGGCATGGCGTATGATTTTAGAATTCTGGATGAAGATGAATTAGTGTCTATGGACAGACCTGATCCGCAGCAACCATTATCTGTGAAAGAATATATCATCGCCCTATCTATTGAAAAAATACTGAAGCCGTTGATTGACTATACTTTTGAAAAACTGGAAAATAAAGCAGAGATTTTTCTTGAGACTAGAGCTATTCCGGTATTGAAAAATTCAACAAGAGAGATGGTGGCAAAAATAAGTCCAACTTTGGCAGGGATTAAAGATGGAATACTAGGGAAAGAACCAAAAATTTCTCGAATACTCGAAGATAAAAGTAGCGATTGCGATGTAAAGATAATAAATATTACAGCTACAGAAAATATAAATTCTGAAGAAGAAAAGCAAATCATTATTAATATGAGAGCATATGCTCTTCTTCTTGCTGCAGAGATACAAAAATATGCAAAATTAATGACAGCTAAACAAAAAAATAAGAGTAATCCAGATTTTAATCAAGAAGAATTCAAATTATTAATGGAGAAAAATACACTGGATGGAATAAAAATGTTACTGGAAAATAAGGAAAGATTTTATTTGGATGAGGTTTCTGTAAAGACGTTAACCGCTTTTTATGACGATGTTGTACCTGTCTATAATAAACTTGAAAGTTAAGGAACTAATAGAATATAAAAGTTATTGTCTGATTTTAATTCTGCTTTTATTCGTATCTAATAGCATCGGTTAAAAATAATCGGTGCTTTTTTCATGCTCGGAGAAGATCCGGGCTTTTTTTGCGCCCATTTTTAGGAGGTGAGGGTTGTGGCGAACCGGATAAAAGGTATTACGGTGGAGATCGGCGGCGATACCACCGGTCTGGATAAAGCGTTAAAAAGTGTCAATTCTTCCATCACGAAAACGCAGTCTGCCTTAAATGATGTGAACCGCCTTTTAAAACTTGATCCTTCCAACACAGTGCTGGTGGCACAGAAGCAGGAACTGCTGGCGCAGGCCGTGAGCCAGACCGAAGAAAAGCTGTCGGCTTTGGAAGCCGCACAGGAGCAAGTGGCCGCAGCCTTTGCCCGTGGGGACATCGGGGCGGACAAGTATCAGGCATTCCAGCGGGAGATCGAGGAAACCCGTGGGAAGCTGAATAAATATAAGACTGACCTATCTGATTTGCAGACGGAGCAGGATGCCCTCTCTCAGAATACAGCACGGCTGGAAAAGCTGTTCGCTGCTACGGGAACAGAGGTGGATGATTATGCGGATGTCCTTGGCAGCAGGCTGACCTCGGCGATTAAAAATGGGACGGCAAATTCCGATCAGCTGCGGACGGCTCTTGAGAAGATCGGGAAGTCTGCTACAGGCGGCAAAGCAGATATCCGTCAGCTGACGGATGCGCTGGATACCGTGGATGACGGGCAGGCCATCCAAAACCTAATCCAGCAGCTGAATGAGGCCGGGGACGCTGCGGAAAATACAGCGGACGATGTGGGTCAGATTGCGGAAAATACGAAAGGCGCTGCGCTGATGCAGGCGGCGGATCAGCTGTCTGCCATGGGCGATAAGATCCAGGAGATCGGGGATAAGGCGCTGGACGCCTATACAGATACCGAGAACGCCGTGACCAAGGTAAACGCCTACTTTGGCGAGACCGGACAGGCAGCGGAGCAGTCTGCTAACGTGATCAAAAACGTGTATTCCTCTGGTGTTGGGGAAAGCATGGACGCTGTGGCCAATGCAGTGTTGATGGTAAAGAAGAACCTTGGGGATTTGAGTGAAACCGATCTCACCAACCTGACCCAGCAGGCGATCACGTTGGAGGAACTCTACGGGATTGATATGAATGAAACCCTCCGGGGTGTCAATTCCCTGATGCAGCAGTACGGCCTAACGGCGCAGGAAGCGATGGACTACATCGTAGTGGGTACCCAGAACGGTCTGGATAAGACCAATGAACTGGGCGATAACCTTTCCGAATATGCCGGGAAGTTTGCACAGGCTGGATATTCTGCTTCTGAATATTTCCAGCTGTTGGACAATGGTCTGAAGAACGGTGCGTATAACCTTGACAAGGTGAACGATGCCATCAATGAGGTCACCACCCGTCTGGTAGACGGCACCATCGGGGAATCTATCGGGATGTTCTCCACGAAAACACAGGAACTGTTTGCTTCTTGGCAGAATGGCGGTGCTACCCAGAAACAGGTCATTGACTCTATTGTGGCGGATATTGCCGGGTGTACGAACCAGCAGGAAGCCTTAAACCTTGCGGCACTGGCCTTTGGCACCATGGCCGAGGATGGAAACCTGAAATTTATCACGTCCCTGACTTCGGTGGGCAGCACCTATGACAGCGTGAAAGGTTCCGCACAGGGCTTGTTTGATGCCACGACCACGCCCATGCAGGAGATGGAATCCAATACCCGGAAGCTGCAGCAGTCGCTTGTTCCGCTGGGGGAAAAGCTGGCGGAGATTGCCAATACGATCCTGCCGCCTCTGGTTTCTATGATCCAGACGGTGAGTGGATGGTTTCAGCAGCTGCCGGGGCCGGTGCAGAACTTTATCGTCATCTTAGGCG
>ERZ894251.773-NODE-773-length-14048-cov-7.350675_pt1 | contig 14048 bp, 9 predicted proteins | sample MGYA00380301_ERZ894251 | MGnify/ENA primary metagenome ERZ894251 (study PRJEB32331, sample SAMN06328418) | human gut metagenome | biome: human gut microbiome; feature: stool | host: Homo sapiens | collected 2014-02-13 ... | reverse complement strand
TAATTATGATATGATAAAAACATATAAAAAGCGTGTTCAGAAGGGAGGATTCCATATGAGTAAACGTATTATTACCATCAACCGCATGTACGGAAGCGGAGGCCGGGTACTTGGAAAAGCGCTGGCAGAAAAGCTCGGCTATGCATTTTATGACAAAGAACTGATCGAGCTTGCAGGAAAAGAGAAGCAGATTCCTTTTCATGAGCTTGCAAAAGTAGACGAAAAAAAGCCCCATCAGTGGCGCTTTTCCGGAGATCATGATGTTCAGATTACCCCTGACTTCTACACCGTTCCCATGAATGACGTTCTCTATGAAGCCCAGAGAGATATCATTCTTTCTCTGGCAGAAAAGGGCAGCTGCGTGATCGTGGGACGCTGCGCCAACCAGATCCTGAAAGGCCGTTCTCTCAGTGTTTTTATTCATGCACCCTTTGATCTCCGGGTCAGAAATGTACAGGCACGGACCGGAAGAGAAGAACGCAGCGCACGAAAAATGGTAAAGCGTACAGACAAAGAACGCCGGGCCTATTATGAATTTTTTACGGACGCCAAATGGACAGACCTCAGCCAGTACGATCTGTGTATTGACAGCAGCCGTTTTACTCAGGATCAGATTCTGGAAATTCTCACAGAGGCTGCCAGAGAATGCTGAATCCGGTTTCTGAGTCATGGAGTCTCTTTCTGATATCCCGACAGATATTTTCAATTGCTTAAAATTTTATATTTTATTCCGCAAATGATCAAATACTGGATTTTTTGTAATATAATCCGTAATATACGGGCATAAAAGAATTTTCGGTTCCTATATGTACAACGTACAGAGCATACAGAAAATCACCGGCTGACCTGCAATTTCAGAACAGCCGGTGATCTTTTTTAATTCTGATGATTTTCGATGTAATCCTTCAAAAATTTATATACTTCCGTTTCTACAGGGGGACAGCCTTCCAGATGATGTCGGAAATTTCTTGTACAGTGTCCAATGCCAAGCTCTCCTGTTTTTCCCCGGAATCCCTGTCCGATATGGATTTTTTCGTGCAGCTTTTCCAGAAGGCCTTCCTGTTTCAGCATATCAAGCGCCGGAATCAGATATCCGTAACAGGCGCTGCAGGATTCTACTTCCTCAACAGCATCTGCCAGTTCTACAACCTTACGTGATTTCGGAAGCTGTTCTCCTGTATCCGCTCCACACGCCCGGATATCAGCTTTTTCAAGCTCAGAGCATCCTACGCCCAGTCTGCCTGCCAGTTCCACATAGGGAACGTCCGAAATCTCATAATGCATCAGATTGCACACATAGGCGTCCATCAGGACCGGATCCCGGCCTGTCAGCACCCGATTCATTACAACGGGATTTCCTCCATCCTCAAAATCCAGATCCCCGCAAATATTATCTACCACAATAAAATCCTGACGGATACCCATATTCAGATGAGCAATCGGTTTATGAAGCCCCAGTGAATGAAAACGCCTTTTTTCCGAATTCGGGATCAGGCCTTTCATATTTTTAAGGGCGCAGGTAATTTTGGTCTGGCAATGTCCCTTCAGCACAGGAACATTAATGAGAAAATCAATGTCCTTTACGCTGGTGCAGATATGAAGCTCCATTCCCCCACAGTCTGCCGTATAGCTTTTGTCCTTTTGTGTGTCATGAAAGACTACTCCGTACTCATCACAGAGTCTGTCATATCCGCAGGCATAGAAGGCATCCATGGTTTTATCTCCCACCCAGGAACCCTCCATCAGCGTCAGATTTCGGAACCCTCTTTCCTGAAGATATTCAATAATGCCTGCCAGAACCTCAGCGTGGGTGGTTGCCCCGTTAGACGGATGAGAAGGGGAAACCATATTGGGCTTGATTCCGATACGAAAAGCTTTATTTCCAATCTGCTCTGCCAGCCCGCTTTCTTCCAGAATCCTTTTTGTCATTTCCTTATACTCTGTTCCACATGTTATAAAAATCTGATTTTTTTCCATAAATGCCGTTCCTCCTGTAACAGATAAATCACTTTTTATACAGGATACCTTATTTTCCCGGAAAATTCCAGAGCCTTTTCTACAGGAAACATACGGACCAGGTATTTTAAAATTCTTTTTTCTCCAGGGCCTTTACGCTAAATGTATAGGAGATCAGCATGATCACCATACAAAAAACCATAACGCCCAACACAAGCGCCAGCTTGGGGATATTTTCCTGGGCGTCTCTGATAAGAGCGTCTATGTCTACAGAAAACAGCTTAAAAAGATATCCGATACAAAAACTGGCCAGAAAAATCGCTACAACAAATCCCATTCCCACAATGCGGGATTTTTCCGGTCCAAATTTAATTCTCGTAGGGATCATTACCGCTGTCATAATCTCAGCAATAGCAAAAAAAACAGGAAAAACAAGCAGCATCGGTTCTTCTCCATGAATCAGGGGCATTTTAAATATCACAGTTCCCAGAACTGCCGCAATGACAAGTCCCACCGCTCCGGATAAAAAACAGATCAGATACTTTTCTTTTATATAAGTTTTTTTGCTGACAGGAAGACTCATCAGAAACGGCATTCCGTTTTCAAAATCATCATAGGAAAGTGTAGAAGCTCCGGCAAGCGCCAACATGATCATAATAAAACTGGAAGAAAAACTTCTCATCTCCTTATTGACAAGTCCTAAAACAATCCCCATTGCTATTACTGCCAAATATACTTTGCCTGTATTATAAAGCAAGGCAAGATCTTTTTTTAAAAATCCTTTCATAATGCTTCTCCTTTCGTCATCATGGTCAGTACCTGGTCTACAGTACCCCTTTCCACTGTAAGATCCGGATAGTTTTCCTGATAAAACTGTCTCTGATCTGTAAGACAGCTGTAGCCGAAGGCTTCTTTTCTAATCCTGAGAAGGTATTTTTTATCCAGAGAGGCAAAGCTTCTGTCATCTAACTTCAGTACCCCGTAATTACCCAGAATCCTGTCAGTTTCCTCTTTCATCACGATTTTTCCCTGATGGATCATATAAATCTCATCACAGAACTGCTCCAGATCTGAAGAAATATGGGAACTGATCAGAATTCCCCTGCCCGGAACCTCCATATACTCTCTGAGAAGATCCAGAATCGTTTCCCTGGACATAACATCCAGTCCGGCTGTAGGCTCATCCAGAATCAGAAATCTTGCGTTCACACTTATGGCAAAAAGTATTTTCAGCTTTGCTTTCATTCCTGTTGAAAATTCCTTCAGCTTCTTATCAACAGGAAGCTGGAAACGCAGGCACTGCTTCTCAAATTCCTTTTTCTGAAATCCCGGATAAAAGTCTCCCATAAAACTCATTAGCTGAGCCACTGTCAGGTATCCGGAAAAAAAGCTGTCCGAAAGAACCGTACCTATCTCTCTTCTGTCATTTTCTGACAGATCTTTTCTGTTTTTTCCAAAAATCCGTATTTCTCCGGAATCCGGCTGTACAAGGCCCAGAAGCATTTTAAAGGTTGTACTTTTTCCTGCTCCGTTGGCTCCGATAAGTCCGGTAACGCAATCTTCCTGAATCTTCATGGAACAATCAAGGGTAAAATCTTTATACTGTTTTTTTACCTGATCAAGTTCTGCAAGCATAGTTTATTCTCCCTCCATTATCAGCCGGAACAGATCACAGATTTCCTCATCTGTCAGCCCGCCTGCCTGCGCTTTGCGCACAGCCTCGTCCAGATCATGTTCCAGCTCTTTTCTTCTTTCTTCCATGATCATCCCCTGATTGGCCTCTGCAATGAAACTGCCCTTTCCATGGACAGTATGCACCAGCCCTTCTTCTTCCAGATAATCGTATGCTTTTTTTACAGTCAGAGCGCTGATCTTCAGCTCACGGGAAAGCATCCGGACTGACGGGAGCGCTGTCCCCGGAGACAGATCACCATTGATGATATCTGCCCGGATCTGTGATACGATCTGTTCATATATAGGAGTCATGGATGTATGGTTAATAATGATATGCATATCTTCTCCTCCTGTACAAACAGTATATAACAGCATAAAACTGTTGTCAAGTGTTATATACTGTTTGTTCTATTTTCCTGGTAAACAAAAAAACAGCCTGCCTCATACACATAAGACAAGCCGCTTTTCTTTATTTATCCTTATGGGATTTTTTTCTTCTTTTATAAATAATTCCAAGAATCACCAACGCTGCGGATGCTGCAGCAAGCAGAATCAAAACCGGAAGTATCTGTGTGGAGTCTCCTGTCCTGGCAGTCTTTTTATGAACAGTCTGATCCCCGGAATCACTGTGATAGGACGGATCATTTCCGCTGCCCGGATTTTTTTCCACTGGAGTAACTGTCACTCTGGGAACAGATGTTGGAGACGGTTCCGGACATCCTGGTTTTTCCGCCTTTACCGCTGCCTCCCCATGAAAAACCTCCATTCCGTTTTCATCAGTGTATGGAAGAAAAATCAATGTATCCTGTATTTTTCCATAAGTTTCCTGTCCGGAAGTCTGTGTGATCAAATAGCCCCCCGGCTTAAGCCCTGCAAACAGAACAGATCCTGACTGATCTGTCATTGCATTCTTAGAGGGGACTTCCTTTTTCTGAACTTCCTGGACAAGTTTTTCTGCAGTTTTTCTTACCTCGGCGGCAGTATCCAGCTCTTCCGGAGTAATTCCAATATCATTAAGAGAAGGAATCCAGACAAATTTATCTGTTCTTCCCGGTATTTCTGTCTCTGCCACCTGATATATTGCAATTCCCACATGCTCCGCAGACGTATTCAGATCTGGAAGACTTATCTTCAGTGTAACGACATCATTTTCCGAAGCTCGCACACCTGTCACTGTTCCCAGCAGCAATACTGCCAGAACAATCATATTTAAAATAAACTTTTTCATTCCTTCTCTCCCTGCCTGAATTTTTTCTTTCTGATGCGAATTACAAAAACTGTAACAGCCAATATCACAAAAACCACTGCAAGATTAACCATAAGCCTTGAAAGGTTTCTGTCCTTTTTTTGTTCCACGGAACTAACTGTATCTTTTTCCTGCTGCGTTACCATCTCTGTCCTTTTTCCCCTGATCAGCAGCCTGTGAGTATTGACACCGTAGGGCGTACAGGTCACAAGGGTCGCATAATCCTGCCTAGGAATCACAGACAGCTCCTCTGTCTGATCCGGAAGGACTGTACAGATCTGATCCACTCGATAAAAAAGGTCTTTACCCAGAGTGCTGATCACAAACAGATCCCCCTCTTCCACTTCATCCAGTCTGGTAAAAAGGTCAGCAGAGGGCAACCCTCTGTGTCCGGAAAGGACTGTGTGCGTACTTTCTCCTCCTACCGGAAGAGAAGAACCCTCACAGTGTCCCACACCTTTTGCAAGATCCTTTTCTTCTGTTCCATGATAAACAGGAAGCTCTACTTCTATTTTGGGAATCGTGATGCTTCCCATCACTCCGATTTCTCCTGTTTTCAGAAGATTTTCATATCTTTTCGGATCCTGCTGACTGGCATAAAAAGCCCCGTGATTAAAATCCGGCTGTTCTGCCAGTTCCCGGTTATATTGATCTGCCTGAGCTTTCATCTCCTGATACTGAAGATCTGTAACAGACTCTCCGGCTTCACGGTACTGACGAACTACCTCAGCCTGCCGGATATGCTCCAGATATCCGGAAAAAGCAGGGTAAAGGAAGATTCCTGCGCCAGTAAGCATAAGCATGATCAGAAATATTTTCAGGCCCTTATTTCTCATGTCGCTTTTCCTTCCTGTATTTCACAACCGGCCTTATCAGCAGATAGTAAAAGAAAATCACTGCTGCCACTACAACTATGGCAATCAGAATCTTATTTTTCCTGTTGTCAGCAGTGTCCTTCTGGTTCCAGTCTCTCCATGTTTTCTGTACTTTCTGATCATAAGGTACTCTTTTTCCCCGCACAAGAAGACGGTGGGTATTAACGCCATATGGCGTACAGGTTACAAGAGTGACGTAATCCTGTTCCTCTGACGGCTGCAGATCCCCGGTATCTTCAGGAAGAACTGTTTTGATCTGATCTACTTCATAGGCAAGCGTCTCATCAAGTACCTGAATAAAAAACATATCTCCTTTTTCCAGTTTATCCAGATCTGTGAACAGCCTGGCTTCCGGAAGTCCCCTGTGGGCACTGAGAACCGCATGGGTTCCGCCTCCGCCCACAGGAAATGCAGTATTCTGAATATGTCCGACGCCTTTTTTGAGAACCTTTGCCTCTGTTCCATGATAAACAGGGAGCTTCAGCTGAATCTTTGGAATAATAAGGGTGCCAATCTGACCGTTATTTTTGTTCAGGATTTTCAGATACTCTTCCGATAACTGCTGATTCATCTCTTCTGTAAAAGGATCGATCACAACTGTCCTCTTCAGATTTTCATTAAATTCTCTTGCTTTCTGCAGTTCTTTTTCTGTTTCCGCATCATTCATCTGCTTTACCTGGTTACTGTAATCTTCTACTACTTTTGCCTGATTCTGGCTGTTCAGATAAGCACTGACAGACGGATACAGAAGGATCGAAGCACCCAGCAGAAATAAAACACCTGCAAAAATCCTTATTTTCATTGTCTTTCATCAGTTATTTGTTTTCTTTTTTGTTCAGTCTGACCAGAAGTACGGCTGCACCAACCATCACACCAATACCAACTACAGTAAATACCACTGTGCCAATACCGCCTGTAGACGGAAGAGTGAAGCCTTTTGTGTTAATGATATCCAGCTGAGAGCTGTTTGCAGAATCTTTTGTTACTGAAAACTCTACCGGATCCTTCAGCGCTGTATATCCGGACGGAGCCTTTGTCTCTTTCAGATAATAGGTTCCTGCAGAAAGTCCGTAGAATTTTACAATACCGTCATCACCGGAAACAATCGGATCTAATTTGTTTCCTGCCTTATCATAAACGGTTAATTCCTGCTTGCATTCCTTATCTGCATACACTCTGAATTCAGCGCCTGCAAGTCCGTTTTTCTTATCATCCATCTTAGTAAACTGATATCCGTAAGTTTTTACTTTTACCTCATCAAACTGTACGTCAATGCTATCATCATTCTGATAATCAAGTCCTGCTGTGTTTGTTACTTCATCTATGACAACTGCATCTTTTGTCAGAATAGCATCATAGGTGATTACCACCTTTATATAGGTATTTTTCAGATTTTTATCTGGTTTTGCAAAGGTAAAGGTAATGTTTGTCTCCGCTGCTCCGTCAGAATTTTCCGCAGTCTCTGCTGTCACAAGAGCTTTCAGATCAGTTCCTTCAGTATCCTGGTCACTCTTATATCCTGTCACCTTCCAGAAATCTGCCTGAAATGCCAGGCCCTTACTCATGGTATCGCGAATTATGTATTTTTCCAGGGTTCCGTCTCCGGAAGGAACCTCGGAGGTAATTTTAAAGGTAACTGTGTTTCCTACTCCTGCACTTTCATTTGTGTTGTCATGAGTGCCTTCAATCTTGTCAATCTCTTTTTTTCCGATAATCTCATCCACTGAGTTTTTTGGCTCGGCGACAACTTCATTGACCCACTTGTCATTTACCAGGATCGGCACTGAAACAATAAATGGATTGCAGAACTCTTTGACTCCTGCAGGCGCTTTTGTTTCTGCCACAAGATAAACCGCCTTATCCACGGGAACTGCCTGTGTTTTTCCATCTGTTCCGGTAACGCCCAATTCCTTGGCAGCCAATGCTGTAATCTCTTTTTTCTTTGTTTTTACTGCCTCAGCTAGCGCAGACTGCACAGCCGCTCCATCATATACGTCAGTTCCCTTATCTTTATAAACAGGCTCAAGCGTCTGATCCGCCTCTTTCAGATAACCAAGCAAAGTCTGATCTGTGATGGTGTATCCCAGTACAGGAGTCTCCTCTGACTGATAAAAATCACCAATTTTCGCATAATTAAAAGTAACACCTGCGATTGGCTCTTTTTTCTCATTCTGCTTAAAGATCTGCAGGGATCCCCGTCCAGTAAGATCAGGGGCAGATGCCGCGCTTACTGCGCCTGCGGTTCCCAGAAGTATTACTGTTCCCATAAGTACAGCTGCCATACGTTTTAACATACTTTTTTTCTTCATATACCTTTTCCTCTCTTCTTTTTTATCTGTTTCTCCGTCGTCTTTTCTGGCTGAGATAACGCTTATATAAGATCAATGCCGCAGCAATGAAGGCCACTCCTGCCGCAGTAAATAAAGTGGTTCCTCCCGCTCCCGCCAGGGGCAGAAAGATTGTAGAACGGTTAAAAATTTCTATCAAAAGGTATTTTACTCCACCTTCATCTGCATGGGGCGATTCCTTCAGCGTCTCTTCATTTAAAAGGAAATCCACTGCCTCTTTTTCGCCAGGTGTCACATATCCGGAAGGTGCCTTTGTCTCTGTCAGCCTGTAATAGCCATAAGGAAGTCCAGTGATATCAATTTCACCTTTATCGTCCGTAGTAAAGCTGGATGGATTATATGATTTATCCGCTTCCCAGTCCTTGTTGTACTTTCCGGTTTCAAAAGATTTTACCGCTTCCTCTTCTTTTCCTTTTATGGGCTTCAGGCGCTCCAGCCGAAACTCTGCTCCGGGAAGGAATTTATCCGTTTCCTGTCTGTCCGCTTTTTTTACAAGCACCTTTCCTGTACCTTTTGAATTGGTAACTGTCAGGATATCTCCCTCCTGTGAATAGGAAATGGTATATCCTCCGCTTTCTTTTGCCGGAATATTATCCTTGTTGTCTACAGGAATTGTTTCTCCGTTTTTCAGTATAAACGCAGTTTCCAGAATACGGTACTGATAGTTTTCTCCTGCTGTCTTATCTGTTTTTTCAAGCCCTTTAAATACATACTGCCACGCCGGGCTGCTGTTTACTCCAAATTCTGCTTCCGCTACCTTTTTATATGCCGTATCTTCTTCAGATTCCAGTTTTCTCTGAAGTTCCACTTTCACAGAAACCGGACGGGCAGGATCATTGGAGTCCTTCCATACTTTTTTTACTGTAATAGAATGTGTACTGTTTGTTACCACATAAACAGAAACAGGGATTCCGTCCTGAGTTTCCGGTTCTCCGACTGAATAAACAGCATCATAATTATTAAGATCCCATTTTCCGTCACCTGCATTCAGAGAAGCCGTTTCCTGAATTTTATAGGTATAGGCGATTCCACTTTCATTTACAACAGGAAGTTTAGGAGTTATAAATTCCCATACGGAAGCATTGTCGGAAACTGCCTGCTTTATGGAAAGTATAAAATAACCGTTCTCATCCACTCCCTCTGCAAGAGGATTTCCGTCAAAGTCTTCTGTTACCGGACTGTAGGCACTGTCAGGCTCTCCCACTGCTTTTCTGAGAATTCTGATTCTGATCTCATCTGGACGAAATTCTTCAAATCCTTTATCATCCCAGATTTTTCTTACTTTGATCTTAAAAGGAGCAACTGTGTTGGTAAAAGTATAAACTGCCGCGTCTCCTGTGTAAACTTCTGCATCCACATAGGGAGCTTCCTGTCCTTCTGCCGGAACCACGCCGTCACGAATTTCATCTGTATCATGTCCCTCATGTGCATTCAGGGTACCCTGAATCTGTTCCAGTTGGAGTCCGTCGCCTGCCAGCTCCCGGATCGTGTACGAAGTTCCTGCCGGGATACCGTCGATAACAGTTCTTCCTTCACCCTTTTCGTTTACTGTAACCTCCACATCTTTTACAACAGGTTCTGTTTCCAGTCCCATTCCGGCAATGTCAGAAAACTCAACCCGGAACCGATAGGTCTGACCTGCATAAGTTCCCAGCTCCTCTTCTGGAACATTTAATTTTTTCACGATTTCCAGAGACCCGAACTTCAGCCTGTTCACAAACGCTGCTGTAAGGTACACCGGATTAATTTCATTATTATCAGGATCCTCATAGCTTCTGTATACAAATGCCGTCTGTCCGTTTTCATTATCTGACATAGAAATTCTGGGAACTGAAATCCTTCCGTCATAAGGGAACGCATTTTTCTGGGATCCCTGCGGAACCTCTGTCAGGTCCAGAATCGCCCCTGTATTTTCCAGTGTATGGATATCATTTCTTGCCGGAAGAAGATAGTTTTCATCAATATCCTTTTTTTCTCTTCCTTCCAGAATACTCCACACAGTATCAAACACTCTGGGGTCTACATTACTCTGCTGGATCTGAAGATAACTTCCCATTCGGAACTTGTCCAGAAATTCTGCCCGTTCTCCGCTTCCCAGACTGAACACCCCGTCATCTACCATACGCAGTTTCGCCTGAGCAAAATCCGTACTGTAATGGCCGTACCATGCGCCTGTGGCCGGTGACAACTGGTTGGATTCAATGGAACCATAATCAGAAATCTGATCTTCCTCCACAGAAAAACCATGTCCTGGTATATCCTCCAGATCCGCATAAAATTCCAGATTATCTACATACAGCGGCTCTGTTATGGCTGATGCGATATTTACTTTTTTTACCCTGGTGCGGTCAAAGCTTACGCTGTCTGAACCGTTTTCTTTTTTCTGATATTTCATACTGTCCAGATCAAGACGCACCATGTTCCAGCTGTCCTGTCCAATGCCGTTGCTGGTTCCGTTATAAGTCAGCATATCTGCCCAGCCGCCAATACGATTGCCATTGTTATCTTCCAGCGAAACATAAAGACTTTCTCCTGCAGTATCCATTTTGTGGCTCTGATTATTTGCTTCCAGCCTCAGATAATTATATTTGCTGATGTCCTTTGGTCTGTCGATACTGAATGATACTAACGCTTTCTCCGGAGGCTGTACGCCATGCTTCAGTTCAGACTGTTCCAGAATACACAGAACGCATTCTCTTTTTTGTGATGAGACTACTGCGTCATACACCATTTTTATGTCAACAGAATATCCGAACTGAACATTACTTGTCATAGTAATACTGTCAAAAGCAGTATTTTCTCCGTCTTTAAAATATCCTGCAGAATCCTCTACCGCTAAAGGCTCTCCGGATACTGCCCGGTTTCGGATTTCATACTCAAAGCTTCCGATTCTTTCCAGTGATTCCCGAAAAATCTCATTTGCCCCGTCTGTAATAATTTTATTGGTTACATCCAGAGTATTGCTTTTCGGAAAGTTAAACGTAATCCTAAGATTGGATGCACCAAGTCCCCTCTCCATATAGAACATGGTCAGCTTATGCTCCCGGATGCTTTCATCAAGTTCAAATGTTCCTGCCTTTATCACCTTGTCAACACGGTTTTTAATTTCCCATGTTTTCTCCTTAAAATTAATGGTTCCCGTACATCGGTCATGGATACCACCAATATCAAGTACCAGATGATTGTCAATATAGATCCAGGTATCATCATCGCCTGAGAACTCAAAGGTAACCGGCTTGGGGTCTTTGTCATCCTTATCCATTACAAGCTCATTGCCTTCCGGTAAGGTAAAGGGAATGGTAAAGTGTGTGCCAAAAAGATAATTCACGCCAAGATTTCCTACCCTCGCTGGATTTTTGACATTCTGATGTTCTCCATAGGCTGTATTATATGGAAAGAATCCGTTAAGAGGCTGATTATCAGGTCCTTTTTCCGTACTTTCTGTTGCAATATAGTTATTGCCGTCTTTTCCAACCCGTTCCATATAATATCCTGTATCGGAATCCTGATACAGGCGTACAGACTGCTCTTCATTCATACTGTCAAACTCCCAGTATCCCTTCTGATTTTTCGTAAACGGAAAGCTTACATTTTTATATACATTTCCCACTGCTGCTCCAAGGCTGTTGTTTCCTCTTAGAAAATCCTCACTGAACAAAGGGAGTTCTACACCGTCAGACATTTTCAGAGTATCATCTGTCAACGTGTCCGATACAATCTGGGGTACTGGTCCTCCTTCCCGGCCAGTCCAGTCATTCCACTCATGGCTGCCGCCATACTGATATCGGTCTTTATTTGGCTTATCCGGTGCTTCGCTTAAATACAGAGCTTTCTCACTTCCAGCTTCTTCATAGTAATCTTCTGCCGCATCATTAAACACACTGGAAATTATTTTTCCATAATAACTGGCGTCCAATGTAGAAAGGCTGATTCCCTTCAGCTCATAATTACTGTAATAATCATAAAACTCAGCATTTCCATAGTATGTATCGTTTTCCTGAACAAAAGATCCCTCGGGAACAGAAACCGTTTTATCTCCCATGGACTTAATATCAAGAACAGATTTCCAGGAGCCTGTCAAAGTTGGTTTCGTTTCTTTTGCCCCCACAAAACAGGGGTAGGAATATTCTGTTACAGGAATCGTCACCCATTTATCCGCAATATCTTTGCTGCTGTTCCACTCATGTTGAGATGAGCCGGTTTCTTTCCCATAAAACCGTACATATTTGTATTCGGAGCTTATTTCAACACCCCATACATTTTTTACAAAGTCAGAACTAATTTCACCCTGCCAGCTGTCTGGATCTGTTTTTATTAAGTCTTCCTGATTTGTCCAGTCTGTCCCATCCCTGCTGACAGAATATTGTATGTTTTCAAATCCTGTAAGAGTATTGTCATAACACACATAAATTCTGGACTGTTCACTGATAATTCTTTCTGTAAAAACAGGCTTCATCTCACGGATGTTATCTGCCTGAATCATCTTTCTGTTTGTATTATAAGGAAAATAAAACCGGAAGGTTATTTTTTCATAGGTTTTCTCTTCCTCCGTTCCCTGATAATCTTCATTATATGCCAGATTTCCTGTCAGCGTAAGAAGCGTCTGCTCTGTAGCTCCGCAGGCCTGGGGAAACTGATAATACCTTACTCCGGGTTCTCTTGTCTCTCTTGTTAATTTAAAGGAAACTCCATTATAGTAAAGTTCCAGTGTATTCGGATCCAGATATATCCCATTGTGATTCAGATCGGCTGTATTCACAAAAATTTTCTGTCCGTCAAGACTTCTGTCTGCAACAGAGGGATGCGATCCCCAATAGGAATCACTGATGGACTCCACTCCCGGCTGTCCCTCATGGTTATAGAAAAACGTATCCATGATACCCTCTTCAAAAATCAGGGATTCCGTATAATTAGGGTCTTCTATTCCTGCATCACTTTCTTTATAAATATTAAAACGTCTTACAATCTGATAAGAAGTACTATCCTCATATTCCAACAAAAAAGTTACTTCTTCATAACCACCCTGGGGAATAGGAGCAGAAAAAATGCTGGATCTGCCCTCATACATAAGAGTTGTGTGATCCGGGGTATCAGAAGTGTTCTGTTCATCATAAAACTGCATGGTAACACGTTTTACCCGGCCTCTGTCGCTCTGCGCAATATCTACAAAGTAAATTGTTTTGCCGGCCTGATCTACCATCTCCCGTTCAGAATACGCCATAACTGTCTCTGACTCATACAAAGCATCTGCGCCCCAGTAGGAATATTCCGGAACGTTCATATCGTAATAAAAGGTATTAAATGATCCCGCACAAAAGTTCACCGGAATATAGCCCTGCATTTCCGTTTCCATCCCATAAAGCTGATAGAAATATCCGGAGAGAATCTCCCTGTTTTCCACTGACTGCCCATCTGCCTGGATAAAAGATACTGCAGAATAATCTCCCTGAGGAATCAGAACCGAATATCTTCCCCTGTCACCTTTTGTCATGGGAATGATCTGCTCACTGTCTTTCCCTCCCTGAAAAACAGCCATGATATTGTCCATATCATAATCTTTCCAGTACAGATTTACAAAAAACAGTTCCTGACCTGCCAGTGATCCGTCAGAGGATACCAGCAGTCCCGTATCGTCTGAAAAATCCACAGTATCATCCGAAAACTCTTCCGGCAGCTCCGGATCGGTATTCTCTTCTATGATGATGTCATCTCCCAGCTCATCATCTGCGCTTCCGAGATCCTCCTCCGATATTTCAGGTTCCTCCTGAGGAAGTTCTGAATCCATCTGAGGAAGCCCGGGGGATTCCGAAGGGATCTCTATACTTCCAAAGTCTTCCTCTGCTTCTGCCTCTGCAGAAAAATCTGCTTCCGGCATATTCTGTTCTGCCGCTTCTGCTGTTTTAAATCCAGACAGAGAATTTCCCGTACCCGGGGGAATCAGTCCTAAAA
>ERZ894251.766-NODE-766-length-14205-cov-8.319011_pt1 | contig 14205 bp, 10 predicted proteins | sample MGYA00380301_ERZ894251 | MGnify/ENA primary metagenome ERZ894251 (study PRJEB32331, sample SAMN06328418) | human gut metagenome | biome: human gut microbiome; feature: stool | host: Homo sapiens | collected 2014-02-13 ... | reverse complement strand
CCTCAAAGAGCAGGTATCTGAGTCTCTTTCGACCTCGTCTGCTTATTGTTGTCTCTCCCTTGTGCTTTCCGGAACTGTTCTCAACCAATGCCAATCCTGCAAGCTTCTGCAGTTCTTTCGGACTGTTGAAGCGACTGATATCACCTACTTCTGCAAGGAATCCGGACACTGTCTTGATTCCCACACCTTTGATTTCCAGCAGCTTTTCAGCCATCGGAATCTGTTTTACCAGTTCTTCAATTAGAACCATAACTTCCTGTAGACGCATATTTCTGGATTCATAGTCCTCAAGAAGCATCCGGATCTCCATTCTTGCAGATACTGCTCCTTCTTTGCTTCCGACGCTGTGCTCCGCAGCTTCGATCAGGGTCTTCGCCCTCGCCTTTCCAACTGCTCTCATCTTTGCATCCCGCCAGATCTGGTCCACTCCATCGATACCCAACGTCAGGATATCTTCCGGGAGTGGTGCCTCCTTAAGGATCAGCATTCCGCTCTTGGCATCCGGCTTTCCGTATACCGTCTTATATTCAGGAAAATATATATTGAACCAACGACTGATCCTGTTTTGGATTCTTGTAAGTTCCGACTGTAACTGGAATCTTATGTTTGATGCTGTTCTGAGATCAGCATAAACACCATCCGGCAGATATGGGATCATGTATCGTCCCTCTCTAACCAGACCTGCAATCACTTTCGGATCCTTACGATCATTCTTAGTTGGATTATTGTCGTCGAGTTCCTTTGATTTCTTGACATGATGTGGATTCACAAGTACTGGTTTCATTTCATTATCCTGAAGATACTTTCCAAGATTAAACCAGTAGTGCCCTGTCGGTTCCATGCCTGGAACCACCTTATCCTTCTCATGTTTTTCTTTGAGGTCCAGGATCCATTCCTTAAATGTCACAAATCCGGCCTCTGTGTTACTAAACTTAAATGGTTTCTTTGAATACTCAATGCCTCTGTAGTCAAACGCCCTTGCATAATGTGTTTCACTTCCTACATCGATTCCGATTACCAAAGTTTTTTCAGTTATTGCTTCTATTTTTTTATTCTGTGTGTTAGACTTCATTGTAGATACCTCTCTGTTCAATAAGATTTTTACTAACCTGCCAGTCAGTAGTCTTATTGTACTCTGAGGTATTTTCAATTTTCAACATCCACATTTTTTATTATACAGGAAGCTCCATATTTTTATAAAAATAGCGAGGAAATCTCATCCTCGCTGATCCGTTGTGTTTTATCTGCAATAATCTGATATGCTTGATCTTCATCATTCCATACAGATATAGTTTCATTTTTTTTATCGACATACAATGTTTTGGTTTGTCCTAATTGAGGCAAGGACAAACCAATAAAAACAACATCTTCTGGTGGCGTAGTAATTTGAATCCATCTCGTTTGATATGTCCATAAAACAGCCGTTTCAACGACAAAGTAAAAAGCTCCAGAAATAGGAGCTAAAATAGACACCCTTTGTTCGTCAGTGTCGATTTTTATAATTTCATTGTAAAATGTTCGCTTGCCATTTATGTCTAGGGCAATCGTTTGACTGTCCTGGACAAAGATTAATTGACCATTTTTGATACTTAAATCAGGCAGGCGACTTTTTACTGTGCCAATAACAGACAGTATAGGCTTTGTATCCATTCACCATGCCCTCCTGACTTTATTTAAAATTCAATGATTGTTAAAGCGTCATCTGTATATTTCTTTGCTTCTCTTAAAGCGTTGTCAATCTGACCTGCAATGTCTGCACCACCAGAACCAACAGTTTTATTGACAAATTCTACTACTGTTGCAGACTCTCCAAGATCACCAACCTTTTCATTAAGTTTTGTATCTATAGACTCTTCGTATGCAGTAGTGATTTCAGATTTAGCAGTTGAAATTTTGGTATCTACTGTAGTGGCATCCACTTTTGTATTTACATTGTCTGTAATTGTCTTAAGCTTGCTTTCAATTTCTGTTTTATTGTAAGCGTCTTCGATACCGTATCCTGCAAGTGTAGTAGCCTTATCAGCTTTGCCATCAACTGTTTTCTTTAACACGGCTACTTTTGACTGAGCATCCGCAGCGGCAGTAGCAAGTAATTCGGCCTGTGTCTTGTCATAAGTGTCAAGTTTTGCTTTGTTAGCATGTTCATGGACTTTGGAGATTGCATCATTAAGAGCAGTCATATTAATCTTAGATGATTTAATAACCTTTCCAGTAGCACCGCTGAACACTACGATTTCTCCATCTACAGAAGAATCTGCACCTGTAACAGCACCATCAATATTTGCCTGAAGCACAATACCATCTGTATTAGCGGCACTTCCAGAAGCGTAATCTTTTGTAATAAGAATTACATCTCCGACTTCACATTTTTGTCCAAGATATGTACCTGCCAGAGCCACTACATATTTCTGGCCTGCTTTGTAAGCTTCACTTGGGAACGGGTGATCACCATCAATAACGATAGGAACCTCTGTTTTAGCAGCAGCAACAATTGCATCAGCATATTCCTTTGTAGCAAGTTCTTTCCCTTCCAGTTTTACTGTTCCTGTAAAATTTGGATTTGCAATATTTGCTTTTGTAGAAATATCAGTTTCTAATTTACCAATTCTCTTTTCGAAATCAGCAATAGAGGTGGAAACATCCGCAAATACCTTAACCCATCCAGAACCATTCCAAATATAACCTACATTGTTTTCAATATAGATAACACCCTGTTCCTGTCCGGATTCTGGTCTTGTTCCTACCTGTACATACTGCTTTACAGCAGACGCATCTACGCCAATAGGTTCAATAGTACAGTTGCCATTTTCTCCCTGCAGAACAAATGCTTTATATTTACTGCCTACTTTTGCAGTAATAATCTGACCGCTATAAGCGTTAGGCTGTTTTGCATAACTCTCGGCTTCTGCCTGGGAATCCCAAACCATAGATGCATCTATTGGAAGAGGATTACCTCTGGAAAACGCTTTTACAGCAACTAATAAAGATTTAGATTCTATAGCCATTTTTATTCCTCCTTTGAAATTTTATTTAAATAGTGACTTTAAATGTCATTCCGGCAGCAGCAGGAGTAGCCATAGAATAGCTGTACACTTTATATGACTTTTTGCCGTTTTCATCACCACGAGCATCAGCAACATCTACCAGTGTTTTAGTAAAGCTACTTGCCATTCCGGTGTCGTTTGTCTCTGTGTACATCACCTGGGATACATCTCTAAGAGTTGCAGGGTATGCAAAGATAACATACTGCTGACCGATTGCAATAGGAATGTTAAATACGGTTCCCTGGGTAGGATTAAGTCTCTTATTAGTTAAACCACGAACAACATCAGATGTCAGAGAAGGTGTTGCTCCAACACCAGTTCCGTAAAACATATTTCTGCGTCCATTAATACTATAATTTCCAGAAGTAACACTTCCTGCTGCAATGTGACCATTCGGTGACTGCTGACCAAGGTTGTTATTTTTAATTGCCCCCTCGTTATATGTAGCTTTTGCAGTAAATGTAACTGTTTCGTCCCCGATTACAATAGCTTCGCCCGAATAATCATAAGGTGTAGCAGTTCCACTTCCTACAGACTGACCACCTTTTAATATTTCAAGTTTTGTTAAATCACCTGCATCGTTCTTATTAAATGTTGCACGTAACTTTGGAGTAACAGATGTTCCTGCCTCAACATCGCCTGAAGCACTACCTCCATTATTTGCGATTGACACAGATGGTTTGGTGTAAGTAGCTGGGATTGGTTTCTGTACTAACATTTTAACAATTTCATCCAGTGATTTTCCTGCAGTAATAGTCTCATTGTTGCCAATTCCAAGACCAGTAACACCATTCACCTTGATGTCTGTCTGGGTACGTGGTGTATTAATCACTGTTTTCTTGTTAGCATCAATCCAACCAACTTCTCCATTGTCTAAACACAGAAAATCATATTCATTGATTGTTCCAGCTTCGACAGCGGTTCCGATATCTTCTTTTGCACCAAAACCAAATCTTGATTTCTTATCAGCCATATTTTATTTCCTCCTTTAAAATTTTGTATAAAAAAAGAACCTTATTATAAGGCTCTTAATTCAAACTGAAGTATTTAATTAAAATTCTATTACTTCATAGGTATCTGAATTCTTTTTGCTAGAAAACTCCACCACATCATATTGATCATCTCCGGAACCAGAACCGCTACAATCACCATATCCTAGTTCGGGATTATATGCAGTTTCATAAGGTTTAACGGTTAAAGTAACACTACTGGTTCTCATCTGATACTTTTTCTTTTCAAGAGTATCAGTTTTTAAAAACGTCAGATATAATGTTACATCTCCGGCAGCAGTAGATAATTGACTATCAATCGGAAGAGTATAAGAGTAGTGGGTATCATTATATGATTCTTTGTTAATATTTAAATCCTCTGATCCTGAGACATTGCCAGGGAGAATATATCTCATTTTCACTGTGAAATCACCTAAATCGTGACCTTTATAGTCCTTCGGAATTAGAAACTGAAGCTTATCAATCAAAGATTCCCCTTGGTACAGTGTGATTCCACAGCTTTTGATCAGGAATTTATTTTTATCCATTACAATACTGTACATAGATTTTCCTTTCTTTTTTACAATTAAATAGGAGAGTAGTATAAGACCACCCCCCTAATGAAACCAATATTTCGTGTGTATAAATTATTTTTCAACTATTTCAAAATAGTGCCCTATAAGCTGACTTGGCTTAAAAGTAAGGGATCAGAAAAATATCGGTCATTAATTTCCTGCCTTTTTTCTGTACGAAACTCATTATAAGAAGCCGTTAGGCTGATTAGATGTCAGATACAAACTAACTTGACCAGCATCAGATAAATCTGTGATAGTGACACTAGAAAATGCCCGTATTTTAGCCATGTGTCAATTCTCCTTTTATTTATAAAATTTATTACACGAATTTGCTTACAGAGATACCGTCTGTTTCAAATTTGCATTCAAACATTGCTCCCTTGTATACATCATTAGATGTCAGTAGCAATGTTTTGGTTCCTTCCTTATGTGTATTATTCCAATTTATGTCTCCGTCATGATCATTGGAATGTCTTCGCCAAGTAAAATATTTATTATCCCAATCGGTTGTTACCTCTATTGAATTTTTAAATAACCTTGCGTTTAATATTAATCCTGCAGGTGTCATACGATTACCATTTGGCATTTCGATATATAATTCATATGAGGAAGATTCATCAATTTTTTGATTCATGCTATTAATATCGTTTGTCACAGTTTCTTTGAATGTTGTATATTCAACACCAAATTTGCTTCCATCACCCAGATATACTTGAGAGATATCAATACCACCATGTTCATTTGGCTCAATGATTTGAAAACCAAGTTTATCTTTTTGGATAGTTCCATTTGCAAGCATATTGTTTACGATAATATTATTTGGGATACCATCTTTCGTGATTCCGTTTTCATCAAACATAGCAGTCTGCCCATCTTTGCCACGGACAATAAAATTAAAATTTCCATTTCCGTCCTGACCAATCTGAACACGGACATTACCATTGGAATCATAGAATTGTTGAGTGGAATCTTTAAAAGCAATCGTAGGCTGTCCATCTTTACCGATTAATGTGATAAGTTCTGCCGTGGCCTGGTGTGCCATAAGATCAGCAACAGACATTTGAGAAGCAATCAATTCTTTAATTACCGCTTTATCAATAACTGCATTCTGTGTTGTTAAATGGATATTTTGAATATCACCAATACCTGCAAAACCAGAAAGAATATTTTCGATATTACCAATATTTGCACTAAGATCACTGGTCGCAATCTGATTGTTTACAAAGTCAATAAAAGTTTTCGAATTTTCAATACCTGTAATTTTATCTGCCTTAATAGTAGAAGACTGGATTGTATTATTTACAAAATCTATAAATGTATTTCCATCTCCACCTGTAATAAGTTCAGTAGATATTTTTTTTACATCAATAACTCCGTTAACCATATCAATAAAGTTCTCACCATTTGGCCCAACAATCTGTTCGACAGTGATTTTATCTATTTTAATATGGCTGTTGATAAAGTCGATAAAATCTCCATTATTACCCTGAATAATTTGTGCGGAGATAAATTCCGCATCGATATATTTGGAAAATAACTCATTAAACTCGGCTTTATCACCAACGATATGACCTACTTCTACTTTGTAATTTTTCAGGTATTCTGCGATCAGACGATTGACGGTTGCTTCGTCAACCTGACCTACCGTACCTCCTGCAATATCACCAACTGCATGTTGGAATAATCCGTTTTTAATCATAAGTTCCAAAAGGGCAGTGAGGTATTCTTTTTCTGAATCAGAATCTCCAGTACCGAAAGTAAAACTGTTTTTGGAACCACGGTTATTCTCCATTTCCAAAAGTTCTGTTAAATCGGAACGTCCAGAACGTGAAGTGATCATATTTGAAAAATCCAGTGTAAGATCTGGGGTACTTTCGCATGGGTTGCGTGTGATTCCAATAATACGCAGCTTTACGCTGTAATCGTCACGGATACCTAGACGAATAAACTTCAAGAGGTCAATTTGACCTTTCCAATGTTCAAATTCTGGGATCTCAAATAAGTTATCCATTTGTACGGAAAAAGTATATTGCGGTTGAGACACTTCAGATAATTTGCTTACAGAATCTTCGTACAACTCTAATTCACAGTCGATTTCAGTACGGGTAGTAGTAAGAGAGGTAGAAAAGATATTAGAATTTTGATAGTCTGTATCATGAAAAAGACTTCTAATGGTGCTTGTAATGCTGCAACCTCTGCTGTACCATCAACATTTGCAGAGACAGAAGCAGAACTATCATTAACTCCGCTTACATTTGCTGTGGCATCTACAACAACTTGCTGGCCGTCTGCTCCTTTTGTATCTGTTATATTAGCGGTAGCATCAACATTTACTTCCTGTCCATCTTCGCCTTGCGTGTCTGTAATGTTGGCAATCGCATCTAATATAGATACACTGGCAGGTGGATTTACAGATGTTATATTTGCATCAACTGAGATATTTTTCTTTTCTGGAGCATTCTGAATTTTGTCTAATTCACTTGTATCACCAGTGGTCTGGATTTCAACTTCCTGAGTCTGAGGCTCTGGATCCGGAAGAGGGTCTGGTTTTTCGAGTTCAGTTGGAATTTCAATAGATTCTCCGGTGATGGCTTCAATCAAAGCATTAAATTGCGTATTATCAATCTCTACAGCAAATTGAACGTTTTGCTGATCCATTGTCTCTAATTGCTCACGAACTGTTTCAACCTCAGAAGCATCGCAGCCTACTGTGGTCATCAACTTCTGATCAGACATAGCGAGAAGTTCATTTACAACTTTAGCATCGTCTCCACCTTCATTTTCAATAACAGTTTTGATCTTTTGTGTAATCTCTTCCTGTTTTACTTTGTCGATTTCTGACTGGGCTTCAGATGTATCTGCACCAACTTTGATTTTGTATTCCTCAGAAGTATCATCGAGAATGTCTTTTTCAAGACTATCCAGACCGGAAGTGTCGAATACTCCTTCAGTATCTGCTTTCTTAAAGGTTTCAAAAGTGGCCTCGGCTTGCTTTTGAGCTTCCTCCATATTATTTTTCATACCCTTAGCAGCAAGGTCTGCCTGAGTATCATATTCAGCTTTAGCCTCTAAAAAATTCTTAGTGGCTTCCGCTAACGGAGTGCTAGCCTCTGTCTGATAAGCTTCTGAGTTTTCGTATTCTGCTCTTTGCTGATGAGCAATAGCAGAAGCGTATACATCATGAGCTTCTTGAGCGCCTTCTTTGGAATAATCATATTTTGGAGTACCATCTTCATTTGTACTCAGATATGGCTGAATCTGCTCTGTTGCGTTTTTGACCTGTTGTTCAATTTTCTCTGGATCTTTTGTATCTATATCTATTTCGTATTTTGTGCCGTTCATCTCATTCAGTTTTTCCTGAGATGATTTAGCCTTTTCATCTAATTCGTCTAAATCAGTTGTATCAACTTCCGGCTTAAGAATACCTACACCTTCCAGAGCGAGCAGTAATTCATCTCTGGTCAAACCTGTAGCCTTCGCAAGATCCTCAAGAGCATCCTCTGCAGCTTCCATACCTTCTACGTTATAAGCTCCGTCTCCAAGTTCGATACCTTTTAACTGTTCTGCATTATAAGATGATAGCGCATCTAAAGCTCCCTGAGTGGCTTCACCATTTTCTTCATGAGCTTTCGTTAATGCACTTAAAGCGTTCTCATAGTTCTTAGCATCTTCGGAACCTTCAGCGAATCCCATTTCCTTTGCAGTCTTGGGAATTTCCCAAGTGGCAGCCCCAGTTGACTGAAGAGCCTTTGTATAACTTTCATCGCTGACTGTATAATCATCTTCGTTATACCCTAATCCGTATTCAGCAGATTTGGATTTGATCTCATCTTTAAGTTTTTCAGCGGTTTCTATGTCGCCTTCTTTATTCAGCCGTTCAATCTCTTTCCCAAGAGTTTCGATTTCTTTCTTGGCATTTTGGATTTCTTTCGCACGTTTAGCTCCGATATTGGTGGTCCATTCATCCTCTGTCTGTTTTACCTCATCCAATTGAGAAGTATATTTATCGATTTCTGCCTGCTGTGCTTCGATAGCAGATTGAGGAGCGCCCTCAGCTTCCAACTCGGCTTTCTTTGTAATAGCATCTGCAAATTTTGATGATACATCCTCTACATTCTGAGAAGCTTCTTCGGCAGAAGACGCAAATGAGTTGAATGCGCCCATATCTTCGGCACGTCCTAAAACAGCCATAAATGGTTCAAATCCCATACCCATTTGTAGAGCCGCTTCTTCAGCATCAGAGAAATTTGTTACCCATTCCTGAGTTCCGTCCTCTAATGTTCGTAATGTAGCAAGACCTCTTTTTTCCATATCATCATAGAACTTTAATACTCCAGAACCATCCTCTGTAAAGTATCCTGAGATTCTATCATAATTTTCTTTGAAATTCACCGGATCTTCAAAGCCATAAGGAGATAAGTATTTTGCGACAGATTTAAAGTCATCTGTACCAATGAAACCTTTATCCCATGCTTCTTTAGCAGACTTAATATCTTGCATTACAGATGTATATTCATCCCCGGCATTTGGCGTATTTTTAGAATTTTGGATATTTTGGAAATCAGAAAATTGTTTCATCTGCTCATTGTAGATAGCACTCATCTGTGTCTGAGCACGTTTCATATTTTCGATATTTTCCTGAGCCTTTTTGAAGTTTTCCTCTGCGGCTTTAAGTTGTCCTGCATTGGATTCGTCACTATTGAGGATATCTTGCTGTTTTTTTAATTCTTCCGTCTGTTTTGCGATACGCTTGTCAAGGTCGCTGGTTGCAGCTTCATGCTGTGTTTTAACAAGTCTCTTTAAGGCTCTGTCATTTATCTTTACACCCTTTGCTGTATTGATAAATAATCCAGATGGATCATAGTTTTCCAAAGTACCAAAAGCATTATTCAGTCCTTGAATAGACTCTGATGTTAAACCTGTATTAGTACCTGTTTCAGACATGACAGAAGACACAGCGGAGAGATCACTTTGATATTTGCTAACCTTTTCATTAAGCTGATCTATAGTGAGAGCAGCACTTTTGGCTTCTTCTTCGCCCTCTACGGCGATAGTAAATCTCCATTCTAATGTATCAAAATCCCATTGAGAGATGTCAAATTCATTATCACGAATATAATCATAGAAAGTCTGTAAATCTTCATCCGATTTACCAGACATAAAATCATTCCATGTTTTTTGTTTTAATTGAGACTGAATTCCTTCTCCGAAGAATTTATCTTCAAGAACTTCTTTGAGTTTTTCCATATTATAACTGTCTGGATCAGCCATTGCCATAATATGCTGTTTGAGATCATCTGTTGTAACACCAACATCACTGAGATCATCTGTGAAATCCTTATTTTTAGCAATTAATGCGTCAAGAGAATCAGATCCCTCTTTTGCAGCAGAAATCATTTCTTCTTTGAGGTCGGAATATTCTTTCTTTGCAAATTGAGTTTCAATATTAGATTTTAATGTTTTACCTGATTTATTTAGAATATCATCATATTGTACCATTGTAGCTTCCAGATCTTTTAACTCTGTTTTCTCGGATTGGGTAAGAATTCCAAGATCTTCTCCGGTTTTATATGCCTGATATGTTTTCTCAATGGTTCCAATATAATCATTGATATAACCTTGTACTTCAGCAAGCTTTGAGTCGATTTTGCCAGAATACTCATTTAAAGCATTCATTTCATTTTGGATTTTCTCCTGTTTATCAGAATCTTTTTCATCATCAAAACTTTTCTGCAACAAGTCATTTTCTTGTTTGACTTTTTTCTGTGATTCCAATAATCCATCATAAGCACCTGCAAGATAGTTGATATTGTCAGCGTTATTCTTAGGATCAATAGAATCTAAAGAAGCACCTTCGTAGCTATCCCAGATGTCCCAAGCCGCTCTATTTGCGTTCTCTCTAATCTTGGCAATACGATCAGCATTGCCGTACATATCTACGAACTTCTTTGATTCCTCAGCTATTTTGCCTTTATTATAAGATTTATCTGTTTCTTTTCCTAGTGCATTTGCAAATTTGTCACCAAGAAGACCATCATAATCTTCGGTCGTGTAGCTCTTATATGTATCTTTTGCTTTATTCAGTGTTTCTCTGGCATCCACTTTATTCTGTGATTCTTGCAATGAAATACTGCGTTCCAATTCAGCGTTTGTCTCTTTAAGCTTACTAAGTTCGTCTTCCTCAACAAGTGAGAGATGCCCTTTAAGGCTTAACTCTTCGATACGAGCTTGAGTATCAGCTAATTCTGTATTGAGAGATGCAAGTTTATCCTCATTCATTGCATATTCTTCAGTCATTTCATTAAGTTGTTTTGCTTTTGTGGAAGGAAGACTGTCATAGGATTTCTTGATCGCATAACCTGCACCACCGATAAGTGCTCCGATACCTAAACCTTTTACTATATTTAGAGGCGTTAAAAAGGTTTTAACTTTCTTCCCTACATTAAGAAAACCTTGACCGATAGCTTTCAGACCTTTTGTACCTTTGAGAGAGGTATTGGACATAATATCCATTATATCGTCAACATCTTCGAGTACATCACCAAATTGAGATGCTTGTAGTCCAGCCTTGGCCATTCCTTTTTCAATACCGGATAATCCTAATGCCTGACCAGCTCCTTCAATATCTCCTTTTCGATAGAAATCATCGATCAATGCAGCAATACCTTTGTCATTATTACCAACTTTGGCGATTTCTTTCGCAGCGTCCTTAACTTCTCCACTAAAACTTGATGTTTTGAGTGACTTAGGCTATAATCAAATTAACAGTTTCTATCTATTAATTTTGTACAAGTTTTAGGAGGAGAGATTATGGCATTAATAAAATGTCCAGAATGTGAAAAAGAAGTATCTGACAAAGCAGTTTCCTGTCCGAATTGTGGTTATCCTATAAATGACTTAAAAAATGATATTTTACAACCAGACGTTAAAAATAACATTATGGTATTTGAAGGTAAAAGATATAATTTGACTGAACTTGTCGAATATATTAATAGCTTATCAGAAGAAGATTATAGAATAGATAGAAAAACTAAAAGAGAAATTGGATCGACACAACGTAAAATTCTCCATAAATTAATACCATCTATAGATATAAGCGGAGATTGGGAGTTGATTCACTATATAAGAAGATACCATCATGTTCCGGATTTCAACTATATACCAACAGGCGATCCATGGTACTATACAGTAGAGAAACCAAAGGATTATAATCATAAAGATTACTGGTATTACGAGAAAGACAAACCCGACTTTCTCAAACCACCCATTCCCAAATGTCCAAAATGTGGTTCTACCTCTATCAGTACAACCAATCGTGGATATTCTTTCTGGTCTGGTTTCTTTGGTTCTGGAACACCAATGAATGTGTGTCAGAACTGCGGACATAGATGGAAGCCAGGAAAATAGAGAGTTGTATATTAGATAAACTCATCTCTATGTTCCAATTTTTTTAATTATTTTTTGGAATGATTTTGTGGATACAGTTCGTCATCTAAAGCAATAAAATATTTTAGACTATAATTGCACAGCTTTAGTGACAGTTTATAAACTATGTCTGTGATATGCCACATACATAGATTGTACATACGAGATATTTTATTCAATAAAATTCACCTCCAGGTTCAATCGATATTAACTTGTATAGGTATTTAAACAACAATCCATTTTAAAAACAGGTAAGATTACATGAAAAAACAAAAAGTCGATAAACAGCTAATAAATCAACCGGATTGTAAATGTATAAGAATAATGCTTCCTTCCGGTAAAGACCAGATAAGATATACAAGATATCTGACGCTTGATGATTTTAGACAACCTCGAAGGATATATATATTTGAGGAAATCAAAAACTATAAAGGGTTGAAAATATATTGCCGTGTTCAACTTTTACCAGTCGATCTAATGCTTCTTGAAAATTTTAAAGATGATTATATCGAAGTAAGAAGAAAAAAGAACGGTAATATACGTTTGCGAATATTTTGTGATTGCAGCAAAATGAATATAAATCATTCAAAAAGAACAGAGTATATTTCCTATACATTCTTAATATCTGGAACATATACGAACTTATATTATGACCGAAAAAAATATAGCAAAAAGAATATACGGTTGAAAGAAGAAAAAAAACAACAAAGAATCTATAATCATTTATGCTATAATCCTACGATAAAAAATAAAAGCAAACCAGATGTTAAGACCAATATTTATGCGTCAGAATGGAACGCGTCTCACCCTTACAGTGGTGGAGGATGCAGTCCAAGATGATCCCGATTATGGAGGATGAATCATGTATCATTACACGTTTGGTAGTATATTTATATACTGTTATTATAACGATGTGAATTTTGCTGAGTTGATGGGAGAAGTGGGAGAAGAGCGAGAGTCATATTTAGAAAATACTCAATTCGTCTCTAATGATAAGTCACGTAAATTAATATGTTCAATAGAAGCAGAATTAAACCTTGTATGTAAAAAACTCGACGTATCACCAAAAGATGTTATATTCCCAGATAACTACATTGAATGGTTACTCGAATTTTTGGAAGACTTACAATCTTGGATTGAATGTGATCATGTAGAATTTACCAAAGATCAATTACGTTGGGATATCAATGCTTGGATAATGGAAAAAGAAATAGGAGAATTTCTTATTGACATTGTTAGATATCTAAATGTGGACACTTTACGATATGAATACAACATTTCAATAACAGTTTGGGGTTCCAAAATCACATTTATTGGTGATTTAATTGGAAATGGGTTTACTATATACGACAGTATAATAAGCGGCCATATTAAGAGAATCACTAAATTTTTAGATAACCTTATAGAAAATATGGAGGTTAAAGATTCAGATACAGATGAGATTATTGCTGAATCCAGCGCAATCCTCGACTTTAAAAACGTCATTGTAAAAACGTCTTTCCGTAAATGTGAAAAAGATAATCATGATACCTGTATTCGTAACGCCATTATTTACATCCTCAATAATACGACACATCAAATCGTGCCGGAAACATTGCCGTTATTGTACTGCAAAGACTGTAATGTATATTACATGTACGAAGACCAGTATATTACCTTGACCAAAAAAGGAAGAATTCTATGTCGGGTATATAATACAAAACAATGGCAGGAGAGTGGACATACAACTGATCTCTTCGGTTCGCTCAATATGGAATCCATATTTAAGATATGTGGATATAGAGTAGATGCAAATTCCAATATTCCGGATCAAGCCAGACATAGTTTGCTTGACTTTATAATTCAGAGAAACATTGTGAATCTTAATCAGACATTAAATTTCTTACACTGGCTAATCAGCATTAAGAAAGACATGCCACATATGCGAAATGCAGTCGAAAAGTGGAAAAATGATCTGAATTATATCAACAACAAGTATCAGGAAGATGTCAAAGCCGTAACAGTCAAATCAATCAGGAGATGAACATGATTTGTATCTGATTATAGTAATAAATCATAATATAAACATTTGAGTTTTAATATTATGGTTGGAGTTTTCTTTCGTGAAATAGTTTTATCATAAATGTAATTTATTTTTTTCATAATTATAATCCTTTATAAGTGGGTAAATAT
>ERZ894251.753-NODE-753-length-14415-cov-6.256685_pt1 | contig 14415 bp, 10 predicted proteins | sample MGYA00380301_ERZ894251 | MGnify/ENA primary metagenome ERZ894251 (study PRJEB32331, sample SAMN06328418) | human gut metagenome | biome: human gut microbiome; feature: stool | host: Homo sapiens | collected 2014-02-13 ... | reverse complement strand
CGGCGGCCGAGCTGGGCCACCTGCCCGTATACGGCAACCGGCATGTGTGCAAATGCGGAAACCCCAGCTGCCTGGAGACGGTTGTCTCGGGCCTTGCGCTGGAGGGCATCCAGGCCGAACACTTCCCGCAGACGCCCATTCACCAGCTGTTTGCCCGGCACATGGGCACCGCGGTGATGCAGGATTTTCTGGTGGGCATGGCCCAGGTGGTGGCGCTGGAAATCAACCTGTTCGACCCGGACTGCATGGTGCTGGGCGGCGGCCTGCTTCAGATGGAAGGCTTCCCCTGCAAGCAGCTGGAAGCGCTGGTGCACCGCTATGCGCGCAAGCCCTACCCCGAGCGGGACCTCCGGCTGCGCTATTCGCGCCCCAACCAGGAAAACGGCCCCGTGGGCGCGGCCATTTATGCCTGCAAACGCATGGCAGACCCGCAATATCTGTAACATACCCGGGCCGCCCTTCTGCGCGCGGCCCGCGCTTTTGGCGCACACCGCCATGCCCCGCCCAAAACCGGCGCCGGGGCATGGCGGCCGTTTCGCACACTGAAGCATTTCACAGGAGGTTTTTATGAAACTGGCAATTGGAAACGACCATGTGGCCGTAGAGATGAAACAGGAGATCAAGGCCTATCTGGAAGAAAAGGGCATTGAAGTGCTGGACGTTGGCACAAACAGCACCGAGCGCTTCCACTACCCCATCAGCGGCTACCGGGTGGCCAAGCTGGTGGCGGCCGGCGAAGTGGACGGCGGCGTGCTTATTTGCGGCACCGGCGTGGGCATCTCGCTGGCTGCCAACAAGGTGCACGGCATCCGTGCCTGCGTATGCAGCGAGCCGTACACCGCGCGCTTATCCAAACAGCACAACAATTCCAACATCATCGCCTTCGGCGCGCGCGTCATTGGCATTGAGACAGCCAAAATGATTGTGGACGAATGGCTGGCGGCCACCTACGAGGGCGGGCGCCACCAGACGCGTGTGGATATGATTAGCGAAATTGAACAGACGGGCGCCCTGCGCGCCGCAGAGGAATAAGCTGCGCTGCAAAAAATGTGCCCGGCCCCAAAAGGGGCCGGGCACCTTTTCTTTGCCTTCGGGGCGCTATGCCTGCGCGCCGCGCCAGGGCAGCGCGGCCAAAAAGGCGCACAGGCGGCGCACATATTCTTTATGCGCCACGGCATAGCTCATGGCGTGGCGCGCGCCCGGCACCAGCCAAAGCTGCTTTGGCGCGGCGCAGGCCTCATACAGCGCGCGGCCCATCCAGGTGGGCACAAAGGCATCCTCTTCGCCGTGGATGAACAGCACCGGCACGCGGATGCGCCGCACGGCGGCCAGGGCATTGGCCTCGCGGTAATCGTAACCCGCTTTGCGGCGGCACACACGGTTGGTAAGCGGCAAAAGCGGCCAGGGCGGCACATGCGCCAGGGTGCGCACCTGATGGCGGAACTCATCCGCGGCGCTGGTGTAGCCGCAGTCTTCCACAATGCCGCGCACACACGCGGGCAGGGCCTTGCTGCCCCCGGCCAGCAGCACGGTGGCCGCCCCCATCGAGATGCCGTACAGCGCCAGCTCGCACCGGGGGATGCGCCGCTGCGCCTCATAGGCCCAGGCAAGGCAGTCCCGCTGGTCGGTGGCGCCAAAGCCCACATATTCGCCCTCGCTTTGGCCGTGGGCGCGGCCGTCCGGCAAAATAAGGTTGTACCCCGCCTCGCGCAGCGCGCGGGCCACGGGCGAAAACTCCCGCCGGCCGGTAGAGGTGTAGCCGTGGATGCACAGCAGCGTGCGCGGCGTGGGCACGGCCGCCGGTATATATTCCGCCACCAGCGAAAGCCCGTCAAAGCTTTGCATGCGCCAGAATTCATGCGGCACGCTGTCCAGATAAGCGCGCCCTTCGGCGCGCAAAGCGGCGCGCAGGCGCACGTCCGCCGCGTCCTCCCCGCCGTCCGGGCTTGTCTGTTTGCGCCGGATGGCCTCGTTAAACAGTTTGTTCGCGCCCAGCCAAAGCCCGGCCGCGCAAAGCCCCGCGCCCGCCGCGGCGGACGCGGCCGCCAGTTTCCATGTTTTCATCCATGTCTCTTTTCTGCCGCGCTTATGCCAGCGAGGCTCTGTGATAACTTGTGACGTCTGTGCCCAGCTTTTCATACAACTGCCGCACGGTAAGCTGCTTGTGAAGCAAAAGCTGCAGCTCGGCATCGGTGGCGCCCACCAGCTGCACAAACCGCACCCGGCCGTTCGGCGTGCAAATTTCGCCCAGGCCTGCGTCCGGCACCGTGAAAAAGCCCGTGATGTTCGAGCTTTGCCCGGCGTCAATGCCCTGTGCCTGGCCGGTGTAAATATATTCAAAGGGGCCAAAAACTTCCCCTTTGGTAAAGCTTATCCGTGCCAGCGCCTGCAAAACGCCGCAAAGGCACTTTTGCTCTGCGTCCGCATCCGCAAGGCCAGCTTTGCTCAGCTTGCACGTGAACTCCATCCCATAGCCACTAATCTCCGGGGTCTCTTCTTCCTTCTCATACAGTTCAGAAAAGCCATAGGTGACAAAATGCCAATAGCTGCCACCGTCGTAAATGCTGATGCCGTCCAGCGGGTCGTTGCCGCCAAAGCGCCATTTCACCAGCGCCGCATAGTGCAGCGGCTGCTTCTGGCCCGGGTAAAGGCGCTCCATCGCCTGTGTAATGGCATCCCACCCTGCGGCGGGCGCCTCTTCCGGCGGCAGTTCCTCCGGCCGGGGCCCGCCTGGCTGCGCTGTTTGCCCCTGCGGCTGTGTGTTTGGCGCCTTCTTGTTTTGGAAAAACCGTTCAAAAAAACGCATGGCTGGCCCCCCTTGCTGCCAAAGGCCCGCGGGCGCGGCAAAACGCACCGCACGCGGCCTGTTTGTGTTATCATACCATACATGCTGCACCCGGGCAAGCAAAAGCCGCCGCACCTTTTGGGTGCGGCGGCTTTGATTGGTTTTGCAGCTGTGCGGAATTGGATGCATTTGGCGCAGCAACGCGCGCCGCCTCGCTTTTCCAAGGCCCGCACGCCTGTTTGGATGGATTTTGCGCAAAGCAGGCACCGCCGCGTATTTTGATACGCCAGGCGCCGATGCATGCAAAAGCCGTCAAATCAGGCCTGGCTGGCGGCCACGGCGCAGGCCACCGTCATGCCCACCATGGGGTTGTTGCCGGCGCCAATCAGGCCCATCATCTCCACGTGCGCAGGCACAGAGGAAGAGCCAGCAAACTGGGCATCGCCGTGCATGCGGCCCATAGAGTCCGTCAGGCCGTAGGAAGCCGGGCCCGCGGCCACGTTGTCCGGGTGCAGGGTGCGGCCGGTGCCGCCGCCGCTGGCCACAGAGAAGTATTTTTTGCCGTTCTCCATCGCCCACTTTTTATAGGTGCCGGCCACCAGGTGCTGGAAGCGGGTGGGGTTGGTGGAGTTGCCGGTGATAGAGACTTCCACAGCCTCTTTCTTCATGATGGCAACGCCCTCCAGCACGTCGTTGGCGCCATAGCACTTCACGGCGGCGCGCTCGCCGTCCGAGAAGGCCTTTTCGCGCACCACTTTCAGCTCGCCGGTTTTGAAGTCGTAATCTGTCTCTACATAGGTGAAGCCGTTGATGCGGCTGATGATATAGGCAGCGTCCTTGCCAAGGCCGTTCAGAATGACGCGCAGGGGCTTTTTGCGGGCCTTGTTGGCGGTGCGGGCAATGCCAATGGCGCCCTCGGCAGCGGCGAACGATTCGTGGCCTGCCAGGAAGGCAAAGCACTCGGTTTCGTCGCGCAGAAGCATGGCGCCCAGGTTGCCGTGGCCCAGGCCCACCTTGCGCTGCTCGGCCACAGAGCCGGGCACGGTGAAGGCCTCCAGGCCCTCGCCAATGGCGGCGGCGCAATCGGCCGCGCTTTTCAGGCCGCGCTTCACGGCAATGGCGGTGCCCAGGGTGTAGGCCCACACGGCGTTCTCGAAGCAAATGGGCTGCACGCCCTTTACAATGGCTTCCACATCAATGCCCTTCTCCAGCAGCATGGCACGGCAGGCGTCGAGAGATTCGAGGCCGTTGGCCGCCAGGCACTCATTAATTTTGGGCATGCGGCGTTCTTGACTTTCAAATGTAGCCATGGTTTCGTCCTCCTTTACTCTTCACGCGGGTCGATGTATTTGGGCGCGTCCGCAAAGCGGCCGTAGGTGCCCACATTCTTCTCGTAGGCGGTTTTCGGGTCTACCCCATGGCGGATATCCTCCATCATTTTGCCAAGGCGCACGAACTGATAGCCAATGGCCTCGTTGTTCTCGTCCAGCGCCACTTTGGTGATATAGCCCTCTGTCAGCTCAAGGTAGCGCACGCCCTTGGCCTTTGTGGAGAAAATGGTGCCCGTCATGCTGCGCAGGCCCTTGCCCAAATCTTCCAGCGAGGCGCCCACGGGCAGGCCGTCCTCGGAAAATGCCGTCTGGCTGCGGCCATACACAATCTGCAGGAACAGCTCGCGCATGGCAACGTTGATGGCGTCGCACACCAGGTCTGTATTCAGGGCCTCCAGAATGGTTTTGCCGGGCAGAATTTCGCCCGCCATGGCGGCGGAGTGCGTCATGCCGGAACAGCCGATGGTCTCCACCAGGGCCTCCTCAATAATGCCGTTTTTCACGTTCAGCGTCAGCTTGCAGGTGCCCTGCTGCGGCGCGCACCAGCCCACGCCGTGCGTGAGGCCAGAGATATCCTTGATCTCATATGCCTTTACCCAGCGGCCTTCCTCCGGAATGGGTGCCGGGCCGTGGTGCGGGCCTTTCGCGATGGGACACATTTGCTCTACTTCATGTGAATAAGTCATAGCGATGCTCCTTCTCCTTTGCTCCGATGATCTGCGGTGTTTTCTTTGATAGTTTTTTAACAACACAGGCTGTTTTCATTATATCCTTTTCCGGCGCATTTTTCAAGGTGCCGCGCCGTCTTTTTTCGCGCCGGGCACAGGCCTTTTTGCCGCCTGCGGCGCGCGCTGCGGCCTTTTGGGGCAGCGCTTTCAGCAATAGGCATAAAACGATTCCCCCCGTTGCGGCAGATTCGTACAAAACCGAACAAAATTCATCCCAAAAGCGGTTGTATTTTGCGCGCGATACCTGTTATTCTAAAAATATGAATTTACCATATGCCCGCGGCCTGGAATCGTATCAAGGAGGGGAATGTCATGACGATCGGTATGGCTGTGCGCGAGAGGATCCTGCAGTTGTGCCGGGAGCGCGGCATTACTGTGAACAAGCTGGCAGTTCTGAGCGGCGTGACGCAGTCCACACTGAACAACATCGTGGGCGGCCGCAACCACAGCACAACGGTGTCCACCCTTCAAAAGGTGTGCGACGGGCTGAACATCACCATCACCGAATTTTTTGCCAGCGACATTTTTGCCGAGATTGAGCAGGAAATACATTGAGCGCACGGGCCGGGCGCCTTCCTTCGGGAGGGTGCCCGGTTTTTTGCGTTTGCCCGCGCGCCATTTATTCACGCCCCGTTCATTGACAGGCTTTGCCCTTTGGTAGTAGTATAATATGGGTATTTACTGCAGGAGGCCATCAGCTTCCCCGGCGGGCGGCAGGCCGCCTGCCGGTTCAACATACGAGGTGCAAAACATGTCCCTGTTCGAAAAAATGTTCGGAACGTTCTCTTCAAAAGAACTGAAAAAAATAAAGCCCATTGCCGGCAAGGTGCTGGCGCTGGAAGACGAGTTTGCCGCCAAGACAGACAGCGAGCTGCGCGCCATGACGCCCGCTTTGCGCGCGCGGCTGGACGCCGGCGAAAGCCTGGACGACATTTTGCCCGAGGCGTTTGCCACCTGCCGCGAGGCAGCCTGGCGCGTGCTGGGCATGAAGCACTTCCCTGTGCAGGTGGTGGGCGGCATTGTGCTGCACCGCGCGTGCATTGCCGAGATGAAAACCGGCGAGGGCAAAACGCTGGTGGCCACCCTGCCCGTTTACCTGAACGCGCTGACGGGCAAGGGCGTGCATGTGGTGACGGTGAACGATTACCTTGCCAAGCGCGACTCGGAGTGGATGGGCAAGGTATACCGCTTTTTGGGCCTGACGGTAGGGCTGATTGTGCACGGGCTCACCAACGAGGAGCGCCGTGCCGCCTATGCGGCGGACGTCACCTACGGCACAAACAACGAGTTTGGCTTCGATTACCTGCGCGACAACATGGTGACGTATAAAGAGCAGATGGTGCAGCGCGGGCACTATTACGCCATTGTGGACGAGGTGGACTCCATCCTCATCGACGAGGCTCGCACGCCGCTTATCATCTCGGGCGAGGGCGATAAATCTACCGACCTTTACAAAATAGCCGATAACTTTGCGCGCACGCTGAAACCCGTGGTGGTGGCCGAGCTGGACGACAAGGAAGACCACGACGAGCAGGTGGACGGCGACTATGTGGTGGACGAGAAGAAAAAGACGGCCACCCTTACCGCGGCGGGCGTGAAAAAGGCCGAGGCGTATTTTAATGTGGAAAACCTGGCCGACGCCGAAAACATGACGCTGCAGCACCATATCAACCAGGCCATCAAGGCGCGCGGCGTGATGAAGCGCGATGTGGACTATGTGGTGCGCGACGGCGAAGTGATTATTGTGGACGAGTTCACCGGCCGTTTGATGGTGGGCCGCCGCTACAACGAGGGCCTGCACCAGGCCATTGAGGCGAAAGAGGGCGTCACCGTGGCGCGCGAAAGCCGCACGCTGGCCACCATCACCTTCCAGAACTTCTTCCGCATGTACGACAAGCTGGCCGGCATGACGGGCACGGCCCAGACAGAGGCCGCCGAGTTCCAGGAAATTTACGGCCTTGCCGTGGTGGAGGTGCCCACAAACAAGCCCGTGGTGCGCCAGGATATGAACGACGCCGTGTATAAAACCGAGCGCGGCAAGTTCAACGCCGTAATTGACCAGGTGCTGGAATGCCACGAAAAGGGCCAGCCCGTGCTGGTGGGCACCATCTCCATTGAGAAAAGCGAGCTTTTGAGCGGCATGCTGAAAAAGCGCGGCATCAAGCACGAGGTGCTGAACGCAAAGCACCACGAAAAAGAGGCCGAGATTATTGCGCAGGCGGGCAAATTTGGCGCTGTGACCATTGCCACCAACATGGCGGGCCGCGGCACAGACATTATGCTGGGCGGCAATGCCGAGCACATGGCCAAGGCAGATTTGCGCCGCGAGGGCTTTTCGGAAGAGCTGGTGGCCGAAAGCACCGGCCACGCCGACACCGAGGACGCGGACATTCTTGCCGTGCGCAGGCGCTATGCCGAGCTGGAGGCCAAGCACAAAGAGGCCATTCGCGAAGAGGCCGATAAAGTGCGCGCCGCGGGCGGGCTGTTCATTGTGGGCACCGAGCGCCACGAAAGCCGCCGCATTGACAACCAGCTGCGCGGGCGCGCAGGCCGCCAGGGCGACCCCGGCGCCAGCCGCTTCTTCATCAGCCTGGAGGACGACCTGATGCGCCTGTTTGGCGGCGAGCGCGTGCAGACGCTGATGAACACGCTGGGTGTGGAAGAGGACATGCCCATTGAAAACAAAATGATAACCGGCGTAATTGAAAACGCACAGAAAAAGCTGGAGGCGCGCAACTTTGCCATTCGCAAAAGCGTGCTGCAGTTTGACGATGTGATGAACGCCCAGCGCGAAATCATCTATGGCCAGCGCCAGAAAGTGCTGGCGGGCGAGGACGTCTCGGCCAGCGTACGCGGCATGATGAAGGAATCCATCGAGGCCAACGCCAAGCTGTTCCTTGCGGGCGAGACGCCCGACGACTGGGATTTTGCCGGCCTGCGCCAGCACTACCTGGGCTGGCTGGCAAAGCCGGACGATTTCCAGTATTCGGCCGACGAGCTGAACCGCCTGACGCCCCAGGACGTGACGGACGTGCTGGTGAAGCGCGCCGAGGCCGTGTGTGCCGACAAGGAAAAGCGCTGGGGCTCGCAGCTGATGCGCGAGTTCGAGCGCGTGGTGCTGCTGCGCAATGTGGATATGAAGTGGATGGAGCACATCGACGCCATGGACGAGCTGCGCAAAGGCATTTACCTGCGCAGCTACGGCCAGCGCGACCCGGTGGTGGAATACCGCTTCGAGGGCTTTAACATGTTTGACGAAATGGTGGAATCGATCCGCGAGGACACCACGCGCATGCTGCTGACAATGGAGCTGAAAACCAACGAGCAGCCCAAGCGCGAGCAGGTGGCAAAGCCCACAGGCGAGGCAGGCGCGGGCGACGCGGCCCCCGCCAAAAAGCAGCCCGTGAAAAAGACGGTGAAGATAGGCCGCAACGACCCCTGCCCCTGCGGCAGCGGCCTGAAGTGGAAAAAGTGCACCTGCGCCCAGTACCACCCGGACCAGGCACCCAAAGCATAACGGAAAGCCCGCCCGTGCGCAAACCGGCGGCCCTTTCCTGCGCGGGGCGCGCCCTTTTCGGGGCGTGCCCCTTTTTCATCCGTTCGCAGCGCAGCGCGGCATGCGGCGCTTTGCCGCGCGGCTTTTTCAGCATTTGAGGGGGAACTATGGAACCGACACAGCAAACCGCACAGTTAAAGCAGAAGATACCGCCCGGCTTTCGCAGGCAACTGCTGGCCGGGCTGTTCCGCGGGCTTTGGCGCTGGCTGGCGCTGGGCGTGGCGGCCACCGCCATTTCCACCGTCACGGCATACCTTGTGCCGCTTGTCATCACCTTCACGGTGGACAGTGTCATTGGCACAAAGCCCATGGGCCTGCCGGGCTTTTTACAGCCGCTGGCAGACGCCTTTGGCGGGCGCGCGGCCCTTGCGGAACATTTGTGGCTGATGGGCGTTGCCGTGGTGGCCGTAAGCCTTGTAAACGGCGCGTTTTCTTACCTGCGCGGCCACGCCATGGCCTTTTTTGGCGAGGGGTTTTCGTGCCGGCTGCGCAACCGGCTGTTCCGCCACCTGCAGGCCGTGCCCTACGCCTATTACAAAAATGTGCAGACGGGCGATTTGGTGCAGCGCTGCACCAGCGACGTGGAGACGGTGCGCCGCTTTGTGCAGATGCAGCTGGTGCAGGTGGTGCGCACGGTGTGCATGGCCGTGACGGCCTTTGCCATCATGCTGCCCATCAGCGGCAAAATGACGGCGCTTTCCTCGTGCTTCTTCCCTTTGCTTATCGCGGCCAGCTTTGTATATTTCCGCCGCGTGCAGGCCCGGTTTTTAAAGGCAGACCAGGCCGAGGGCGAGCTTTCCACCGTCATACAGGAAAACCTCACCGGCATGCGCGTGGTGCGCGCCTTTGCGGCCGAGCGCACGCAGCTTGGCATCTTTACCCAAAAGAACGAGACGTTCCGGCGCACCATCACCCACCTGAACACGCTGATGGGCATGTTCTGGGGCGCCACCGACACGCTGGGCTATTTGCAAATTGCCCTCAGCCTGTGCTGCGGCGTGTGGTTTGCCGCAAACGGCGAGCTGACGCTTGGGCAGGTGATGCTGTTTTCCACCTACACCTCCATGCTCACCTTCCCCATGCGCCAGCTTGGCCGCGTGCTGGCAGACCTGGGCAAGGCCGACGTGGCCCTGACGCGCCTGGAGGATATTTTGTGCACGCCAGAGGAGGCCGAGCCCGGCAGGGCCCTTGCGCCCGCCATTGACGGCAGCATCGAATTTGACGACGTGTGCTTCGATTACGGCGACGGCGTGCCTGTGCTGCAGCACATCAGCTTTCGGGTGCAGCCCGGGCAGACGGTGGGCATTTTGGGCTCTACCGGCTCGGGCAAAAGCACGCTGGTGCAGCTGATTCAGCGGCTGTACACGGCCACTTCGGGCCATGTGCGCCTTTCGGGCGTGGACGTGAACGACATCGAGCGCCACCACTTGCGGCGCAGCGTGGGCCTTGTGCTGCAAGAGCCGTTTTTATACAGCCGCACCATTGGCGAAAACATTGCCATTGCGCGGCCCGGCGCCGCCATGGACGACATCACCGCCGCCGCGCGCACGGCCAGCGTGCACGATGTGATTGAAAGCTTCGAGCACGGCTATTCCACCGTGGTGGGCGAGCGCGGGGTGACGCTTTCGGGCGGGCAGAAGCAGCGCGTGGCCATTGCGCGCACGCTGCTGCAGGCGGCGCCCATCCTTATTTTTGACGATTCCCTCAGCGCGGTGGACGCCGAGACGGACGCCGCCATCCGCGACGCGCTGTGCGCGCGGGCCGGGGGCACCATGCTGCTGATTAGCCACCGCATTGCCACGGTGCGCCGCGCAGACCTGATTTTGGTGATGGACGGCGGGCGCATTGTGCAGATGGGCACGCACAAGACGCTGTGCCGCGAGGCGGGCATGTACCGCCGCGTGTGCGAATTGCAGGCCGAGCTGGACGAGGCCGTGCCGCAGGAAGGAGGGCGCTGAAGATGGACGCCGTGACAAGGCCGCTGGACCAAAAAGAATATTCCAGCGAAAAAATAGACCTGCGCGTGTGGCGCCGCCTGATTGCCTATGCCATGCGCCGCAAGGGCGACGTGGTGCGCCTTGCGTGCGTGCTGCTGGTGGTGTCGTCCATCGACATCCTCTACCCGCAGCTTACGCGCTATGCCATCAACCATTTTATTGAGGGCAACACCACGCAGGGGCTTTGGGCCTTTGCGCTTTTCTATGCCGCCGTCATTGCCGTGCAGGGCTTTGGCGTGTTTTTCTTCGTGCGCGGGGCCGGGCGGCTGGAAATGAACATCTGCTACGACATCCGGCAGGACGCCTTCACCCATTTGCAGGAGCTGAGCTTCAGCTTCTACGACACCACCAGCGTGGGCTGGCTGATGGCCCGCATGGGTTCGGACGTGGCGCGCCTTTCCGACATGATTGCCTGGAGCCTGGTAGATTTGTGCTGGTCTGGCTTTTTTGTGGTGGGCATTGTGGCGGTGCTTTTGTGGATGAACTGGCAGCTGGGCCTGCTGGTGCTGTGCATTACGCCGGTGCTGGCCGTGCTGTGTGTGTTCTTTCAGCGGCGCATTTTGCGCCAGCAGCGCCTGGTGCGCGCGGCCAACAGCCGCATCACATCCGCCTTCAACGAGGGCATTATGGGCGCGGTAACCACCAAGACGCTGGTGCGCGAAGAGGCAAGCTGCGAAGAGTTTTACGCCCTTACGGGCACCATGCGCCGCGCCAGCGTGCGCGCCGCTTTGTGGAGCGCGCTGTTTCTTCCCCTTGTGGTAAGCCTTGGCAGCATCTCTACGGCGCTGGCCCTTGTGCGGGGCGGCAACCTGGTGTTTGCCGCCGTGCTGGATTTTGGCACCCTGGCCGCCTTTCTCAGCTACACCACGCAGCTGTTCGACCCCATTCAGCAGCTTGCCAACATTCTGGCCGAAATGCAGGCCGCGCAGGCCTCGGCCGAGCGCGTGATAGACCTTTTGGACACAAAGCCCGACATTGTGGACACCCCCGAGGTAATCGCCCGCTTTGGCACGGCCTTTGCGCCGCGCAAAGAGAACTGGCCGCCCATTGAGGGCAAAGTGGAGTTCTGCGACGTGGGCTTTCGCTACAAAACGGGCGAGCGCGTGCTGGAACATTTCAACCTCACCGTGCAGCCCGGCCAAACCATTGCCCTGGTGGGCGAGACGGGCGCGGGCAAAAGCACCATTGTAAACCTTGTGTGCCGCTTTTACGAGCCCACCGAGGGCTGCGTGCGCATTGACGGGGCCGATTACCGCACCCGCAGCCAGCACTGGCTGCACTCGGCGCTGGGCTATGTGCTGCAAACGCCGCACCTGTTCAGCGGCACCATTGCCGATAACATCCGCTTTGCGCGGCCCGACGCCCCCATGGAGGACGTGGTGCGCGCGGCCAAGCTGTGCGCCGCGCACGATTTTATTGCCGCCCTGCCCCAGGGCTATGACACGCAGGTGGGCGAGGGCGGCGGCCGCCTTTCCACCGGGCAAAAACAGCTGGTGTGCTTTGCACGCGTGCTGGTGGCAGACCCGCGCATCTTTGTGCTGGACGAGGCCACTTCCAGCATTGACACCGAGACGGAACAGCTGATTCAAAACGCCATTCACACCGTGCTGAAAGGCCGCACCAGCTTTGTGGTGGCGCACCGCCTTTCCACTGTGCGCACGGCAGACAAAATTCTGGTGATAGACGCCGGGCGCATTGCCGAGGCAGGCACCCACGACGAGCTGATGGCCCAAAAGGGCCGCTATTACAGCCTTTACACCCACCAGTACCGCAGCGAGGCCCAGCGCGCCTTCCGCGCCTAAACCGGGCCTTGCCGCACGGCAGGCCGCGGCCCGGCCCGCCTCTGTGCTCCCCGCTTCCGGCGTTTGCCGGGGCGGGGAGCTTCTGTTTTTGCCAGTGTTCTTCAACTCTTTTGTGCAATGTTTCAAACGCCACACGTACCGCATCCGTGTATGTAGGTGAGTCATTTATGTACTGCGAGTGTGCTGTTTCATAGCTCTTGGCGCAAGCCTGTGGCCAAGTTCACGGCAAAGCCCCCTTCGCCCGAACGGCGAAGGGGGCCTTGAAGGGGGCCTTGTTGTATTTCGTTTCTGCCCCGGCAATTGGGGCGCGGCGCCACCGGCAGCTCGCGCGGCGGCCTGCGCCGCAAAGGCGCTTTCGCCCGCGGGCCGGGCGCTAGGGCTTTTTCAGCACAGGCAAGGCCAGCGTCAGCACGCACCAGGCAAGCTGATAGCCCAGCACAGCGCCCAGGCTCAGCGCGCCCAGGCCGGCCGCAAAGGCCAGCACAACGCCCAGAATGGCCGACAGAATGATGGCCGCCGCCTGCACCAGGCGGGCCATGTGCTCGCCCTGGGCCGCGCACAGCGCCGCACGCAGGCCGCCCAGGAACGACGCGCACGAGCCGGAATGGATCAGCACGCCCTCGCTTTCGGGGCGGTAGGCTGTCTCGGTCTCCAGCAGGTCGCACTCTGTCTGCGTCAGCACCTTCACCATGTTGCGGGGCACGCCGTAGGTGGCGGCCACCAGCTCGCTGGTAACGTTGAAATCGCTGGAGCGAATCAGCACGCTGGTGCCGCTGCCCGTAAGCTGTTCCAGAATGGAGGCCGCCTTGCGGTTGGGCAGATAGCTTACCAGGAACATGCCGTACAGTTTGCCCGCCACGGCCAGGTAAATGGCCGCGCGCGCGCCGTTTTTGGTATAGCGGTTTTCGTAATCCATGCTGGGCAGCTCAATGTCATGGCGCGCCATCATGGCGCGGTTGCCCAGGATGATGCGGTTATGGTCCACCCAGGCGGTGAAGCCATAGCCCGCCTCCTGCTTCACGCCCTCCACGGGCAAAAGCAGTTTTTTGTCGTTTTGCAAAATGGCCATGAAGATGTCGCGCAGCGTTTCACAGTTCGATTCCAGCACGCTGGCGGCATACAGAATGGCAAGGTCTATGCGCTCTTTTTCAAACGTCTTGATGCCGTGCAGCTGCACGCTGCCCACAGGGAACAGGTCTTCTGCCGAAAGCAGCACCGTGTTCACATACTGCAGGGTGTTCACCGCGCTGGGGCCGGGAATGACGGCCTTGTGCCGCGCCGCATAGCTTTGCATCAGCCGCGCGGGCACCGCATACACCAGCGTGCACGCCAGCGGGGCCGCCAGGCATGCCGCGGCGGCCAGCGCGCCCATGGCGCCAAACACGCCCTGCCCTTTTACGCCCGCCACAATGGCGCACGCCACGGCGCCTGCGGCCATCACCCACGAAAGCTTCTGTGCCATGGCGTCGTTCAGGCGCACAGAAAAGCTTTGGGCCAGAAAATCTTTCACCAGGGCGGTGCGGCGGCTTACCAGCACCACCGGCTCTTCCTCGGCAAGGCCGCTGCACAGCCTGCGCACCATCTGCTCGCGCGGAAGCACAAAGGCCGCCGCCTGCTCGTCGCTGGCGCTAATCAGGTCAAAGTTGCGGCACACCACGTTCATCTGCATCCACTTGCCCACGGCGTTGGCACACAAAAGCAGCGCGGCCACCGGCGCATACAGCGTGGACGCCGCGGCGTCAAACTGCGCGGGGGCAAACAGCCAGGCCATGTTCTGCGCCAGCGCGGCCAGCACGGCCACCGCGCAGAACGAATCGGTGCTTGGCTCGCCCCAAAGGCCCAGCACGCCGGTGATGATGGTAGAAAGGCTGATAAGCGCCGCGGCGGCCAGCAGCACCGCATTCACAAGCAGGAACACAAGCGGGTTTTCCTGCGGGGAAAGCATGGGCGGCACAGCCCCGGTGCGGCCCGCAATGCCAAGGTAGAAAAGCAGCACGGCCGAAAGGCCGCAGGCCACGGCGCGCAACAAGCGCGTGCGGCGCATGTCGTCCAGGTTTTCCGCCACGGCGGGCGCATCGCTGAGCGAGACATATTCGTCCATCTCTTCGCGCGCCACCGAAACGCTGCGGCGCGGCGGCTGGGCGGCGTGCGGCGCGGGCACCGGCTCGCCCAGGGTGATGTCGATGGGCTGTTTCTGCGGCGCCGCGCCGGTGAGG
>ERZ894251.749-NODE-749-length-14459-cov-17.591364_pt1 | contig 14459 bp, 5 predicted proteins | sample MGYA00380301_ERZ894251 | MGnify/ENA primary metagenome ERZ894251 (study PRJEB32331, sample SAMN06328418) | human gut metagenome | biome: human gut microbiome; feature: stool | host: Homo sapiens | collected 2014-02-13 ... | reverse complement strand
TGATTTGCGTTTAGAATCGGTTCAGGGGCTGTATTAAAAATATCGCCGATTCTTTTTACTGAAAGCGACGCCTGCTGATATTCCTGCCAAAGCTGTACCAGTCTTAAAACAGGACCGCTTACTCTGCCGGAAAGCATTCGAAACGCCACAAGCTGCCCCACTGTAAAATTACCGTCCATTACCGCTTTTGCGCCGAAAAACAGAATCAACAGGTCGAATACCTTCTGAATAAACTGTCCGGTCGTTCCGGCGGTTGCGGAAACCATAGAGGTTTTGTAGCTTGCCTTTACGTAATCGGATTGCAAATCGCCCCATTTTTTCTCGAACTTTGGCTCTAAGGCATAGGATTTTACGGTCTGCACTCCCGTTATGGATTCAACCAAAAAGGACTGAGTGTTCGCTCCCGTTTCAAACTTTTCGTCCAGTCTTTTTTTGAAAAGGGGAGTAACGATGGCCGAAAGTACCGCGTAAACGGGTATAGAGCAGAGGACGATAACTGTCAGCATTTTGCTGTAGAAAAACAATACTACTATGTATACGATTATGAAAATAAAATCTATCATTGAGGAAAGCGGAGTGCCTGTCAGAAAATTTCTGATACTGTCAAGCTCTCTTACTCTCGCCACCGTTTCGCCTACTCGTCTTGATTCAAAGTATTTCAGGGGAAGTGCGAACAAATGCCTAAACAGCTTGAAGCTGAGCATAACGTCTATTCTGTTTGTCGTATGGGTAAACACATAGTTTTTGGCAAGGGACAGAATCAGCTCGTATATATATACAATTGCGATACCGATTGCAAGCACGTTAAGCGTCGACATACTTCTATGGACTAAAACCTTATCCACAACGACCTGAGTCATAACGGGAGTAAGGATTCCTAAAATCTGTACTGTAAATACGGCTATCAGTACCTGTATAAATTCCTTTTTGAATTTCAGTATCGTGGGTATAAACCACTTGAAGCTGAATACCGCTTCTCTGTCCATTATTCCTTTTTTGGTAATAAGGATCGCTGTGCCATCCCAAATTTCTTCAAGTTCTTCACGGCTTTTGATTTCAGGTTGTGTTTTATCCGCAAAGAGAATCATATATTTATCTTCTTTGGACTTAGCTATGATGAAAAATTCGTCATTCTTATCCTTTGCAATGATGGGAGCGGTTACGCTTTTGAGCTTATTCAGATTCAGCTTACAAAGCTTCGCTCTCATTTTCAAAGCTTTTGCAGACTGGATAATTTCTATTTCACCAATTTTTTGCTCTGGGTCAAGAACAGATAAATTTTCCGCCTGTTCCTTAGTAATAGGAATACCATGAAATTTCATAACAATCATAAAACATGACAAACCGCTGTCTTGCTTTTTCATCTTTTTTCGATCTCCTTAAGAAAAATAAGTGCAGCAGCTTTTATGCTGCTGCACTACTGAAACTCTTTGTTGTGTTATATTGCAGAGTTAACAAGAAGTTGACTTGTTGTATCATCTACCATAACATCTGTAATATTTGTTCCTTCTGAAATATTATTCTCATCGGAGAACGCTGACATGTTTTCAGTAAGAACCATTACCTGAAGGTCTGTCTGGTCTGAAATTTCATTTGTTTCATCATCAACAGTAGTACTTTCAGTTACATCAGAAATTATTGTGTTATCTGTTTCTGCAATATACTCTGTTGTATCTGTATCGTCAGCATACAGTTCCGCAAGTAAGTCTGCATTTGATTGTACAATTTCTTCCTCAGAAACACTGCTTTCTTCTGTAATTGTAGGATTCTGACTGTATTCCAGTTCCCAAGTTTCCTTAATTACTGTTGCAACTGCACCGTCTGCAAATTCAAAGGTGAAGCTGCCCTGACTCCATCTGTAGTTGCTGATTGTCAGAGTATCGCTTGTACCATTTACGGAAATAACAAGGTTGTTTTCAGACTGGCTGTTGAGCGTAATTTCATCAGAACGAATATCTGTCAGTCTAATTACTGTAACATCGTTGCTCCATTCGTTGACAGTATCGTTACCGTAGCCTTTAGCGAAAATATATGTATCTGTACCATTACCGCCATTAAGACTGTCTGTATCTGCTCCTCCATCAAGAACATCATCTCCATCGTTGCCGTAAAGATTATCAATTCCTGAACCGCCATACAGTTTATCACTGCCACTACCGCCGTTCAGACCGTCATCACCATTTCCAGCATCAATAACTCCGCCGTTGTTGTTAGTAGCACTCAGCCATTCAGCATTAGATGAGCCGTTTACAGTGTATTCTTCTGTAGCATCAACATCAGGCTGTGCGTTTTCTTCGCCGGTATTAGGACTGTCTGTTGTAGTATCTCCTGTACCGGAGTTGCCTGTGTCAGAACCACCTGTACTATCACCTTCGGAATCATTATCGGAACCGAGTTCAAGTTTCCAAGTTTCCTTGTTAACTGTACCTGTGGTACCGTCTGCAAACTCAAATGTGTATCCTCCCTGATTCCACTGGTATCCATTGATTACAAGCGAATCACTTGAACCATTTACGGATACAATAAGATTAGCATCCTGATGAGAAACAGTAATTTCATCAGCATTAATATCCTTGAAGTTTAAAGTACTGCTACCACCCCAATCGTCAATGCTATCATTTCCATAACCCTTACCAAAAATATAAGTGTCGTTACCGTTTCCACCACTCAGATAATCATTACCACCTGCACCATCAAGGACATCATCGCCGTCATTGCCGTACAAGTTATCATTGCCTGTCTCGCCATAGAGTTGGTCGTTTCTATTACCGCCGTTCAGGTTATCATTACCGTTCCCACCGTATAAAGCACCGCCATCATTGCTTCCAGACATCCAATCATCATTATCAGTGCCGTGAATATCCTTAATCAAATCGCCGAGATTTGTTCCTCCAACGCTGAAATTCTGGAAGCCAGCACCATCAAAATACTGTTTGATAACAAGTGAATCTCCTGTGCTGAATGACAAGATTAAATCTCCACCGTCACGATATACAGTTGCATCGTCGATAGACAAACCTGAAAGCTCGATTGTATTGTTTCCGGCAGCGTCAGAAACAACATCTGTTCCATATCCTGCCTTGAATATAATAGTATCATCGCCGTGGTCGTCCTGAATGTAGTCGTTGCCAATACCAGCATCTATGCGGTCGTTGCCGCCTCCTGCAAAGATATAGTCATCGCCTTCATTGCCTTCAATATATGCTCCCTGGTCACCATCGTATATAATATCATTACCTTCACGACCGTAAATTTCATTCTGACCGTCTGTTGCGTTTCCGCCATAAAGCTGGTCATCGCCAACACCACCGTCGATATAATCTGCATGGTCACCACCATAGATGAAATCATTGCCTTCCTGACCATACATTTCATTGAAGCCGTTTCCGCCGGAAAGATTGTCCACACCAAGACCGCCTTCCATGTAGTCATAGCCTTCGCCGCCTTGCAGTCTGTCATCGCCATCTTCGCCGTACATATAGTTCGCACCATTACCGCCGATAACGTAGTCATTTCCGGAACCGCCATATACATAGTCGGTATCCTCGCCTGTTACTATTGTGTCATTACCGTCATCGCCATAAAGATGATTATTACCGTTGCCACTTTCTATGTAATCATCGCCGGAATCACCATGAATAGTATCATCACCATTGTTGCCGAACAGTTCATCTCCGTCAGCGCCGCCATTGATTGTATCGTTGTCGTCTCCACCTTCAATATGGTCTGTGCCATCGTCACCGTTAAGTGTGTCCATACCTTCTTCACCATAAATGAAGTCAATATCACTGCCGCCGGAAATTGTATCGCTGCCATCACCACCGAAGATTACGTCATTACCTTCATCGCCGTATATTTCATCATCGCCAGATACGAAATTCTTATCGCTAAATCCTTCTTCACTTTCAGCATCACGAATACCGCCATAGATGATATCATCGCCTTCACCACCGTGAATATTGTCATTATCTGCTCCGCCTTCGATGTAATCAGTTCCGGCTTCAGAGAAAATCGTATCATCACCTGTTCCACCTAATATGTAATCAAGATCCGAACCACCAGTAATGTCATCATCACCGTTTCCACCTTCAATATAGTTTTCACCGGAAATTTCTACTATTGTATCATCATCAGCTTCACCGAATAAATAATCGTTACCGCTACCACCTTCAATGTAGTCGTCACCAGCTCCGCCATAAATATAGTCATTTCCAGAATCACCATAGAGTTTATCGTCTCCGACATATACGTTGTCACCGTCTAAAATGTTAAAATATTCATCAAAATCGATGTCACCGTATATAATATCATCATCTTCTTCACCATGGATTTCGTCATTACCATCTTCACCATATAAAATATCATTATCAGTACCTCCGAAGATGTTATCATCTCCGCCCTTACCGTAAATGGTATTTGCGAGGGTGTTGCCATAAAGATAGTCATCCCACTCTGTACCGCCAAATTTCTTTCCAGTAACGAAATCAACTACACTTAATACCAAGTTCTTCGCAAAGTCAGTGATTGCACCACCGCTGATTAAATCAATAGCCATGATAAGAACGCCTGCCGGAGGACACGCTACAAGTATTACATCATACACTATATCCATGCCAAATTCAACCGCCATACCAGTGACACCTTCAACAAGTACAACAGCGGCATCATCAATACCATTTTCCTCATACGCAGCACAAACATCATGAACGACAAAACCAGCTTCGACCAAAAGAAAAAATGAACCTACTACTGGTGCTGCCTTTGCGAATTTATTAAGTTTCTTATACTTTGCTAAGTCATCAACTAAACCATAAGGTACATCCGTATCAGCAGCAGAAGCCCACTTACTTGCCTTCATGCTTAACAACTCGTCAGCTGTTAAATTATTGGCATCTAAATTAAGCTTTTTAGCTAAGTCGAGTATCTCATCGTCAGTTAATGTCACATTATCAAAACGACTGATATTGTTATTATACAAATTAGTCTGTGCTTTGGCAGCAAATTTTTGTGAATCTGTGTATGTATCATAGTCAGGATATTTCAGTTTTACATCATCGTCCGATATACTGATTATTTCTCTGTATTCAGATGCGGTTATAGTTTTAGGATAATCATCAATGGGAATGCTTGTATTTGAAACATCCACATTTAAAATTTTACCTGTATCGTCAATATCTATTCTCACGTTATCAAGTATGTGGAATTTGCTATCAGCGTCAGTAATGATATTTCCAGACACAGTTCTAACGAATTCGTCGACATTATCAACTGCATTTAGGTCACTTTTAATTATATATTTGTAAAAATCTGGTTCATCTAGATTTTGCCCAGTTTCTTGCCAAATATAATTCATTCGTCGTATTTCGACCTGCTGGTCTACCGTTAAATCGTCATAAAACGGGATTATCTCCGAGTAATTAGTTCTATTGGTTGGCGTAATGCCATCAGCAAGTTCATCTAAATCAATAACAGGCGGATATCCTGTATCAACTTTACCAGATGTAAAATTAAATGTCTGTTTTGATATCTCATCATAATATCCTTGCGTTGGTGTCTGTGTGCCTCCATTGCCGTGAGCTCCTGAAAGATGCTCGCTTGATTTCATTAATGCCTGAATATTTTCAGGGTCAGCAGAATACTTAGGGTATTCATTCTTAGAGTACATATGATGACCCTCAAAGCTTCGCTCTATTCCGTTCTCATCTATGTATGTAGGTGTTTCATCATTAAGAATTTGAATTTGTTGTTCTTTAGTCCAGTTCCTAGTTCCTTTACCTTGAAGAACCAGTTCTTTTTCTTTATCCCAAAATGCATTTACTGCATCTCTTTGTGTTAAATTTAAAAATCGTGTCTTTTCATTTGATGAGATTTGATTCAAATAACTTACAATAGTATCATTTTCAAGATTATCTAAAAATATTTTTCTCTGATTTGGCTTCATATTATGAATAAACGTCGTAAGTTCCTCAGAGTTTAAACTATCAACATAACTTTTAAATTTATCACTGTCTAATTCAAAAACGTTTTCTGCCATTTAGCGTATCCTCCCATAATTTGCATTGATGCATTAAAATAATATTTATAACACATCCGATAATTCAATCTATTTCTAGTGCAAAAATAAACATTGCTATATTTTCACGATTGTTAATTAGTTAATTCAAGCAAATGTCGATGATATATTCCAACACATCTGCAAAGTTTGTAAAATACTGAGTTGGTTCTATATATTCATATAGAAAAAATTTCCCACTGTTTTTATCACAGCAAATATGTTGTTCTTCCATATAACCTAAAATGATGTATTCGTTTGGCACTTTCCCGTTTGAAAAATCATCTCCAATTGCGGGTTGGGGTGAGTTGTCGATACCATATAAGTTAACATATCCTCCGAACAATCGTCCGCCATTAGAAAGAAGCAACCACTCCTTATATGATTCAGGAATATGTATATCATTATTTGATTCATATTCCGAAATTTGGCTCATTGTTTTTGGCGAAAATAATTTTGAACGGTTTCTTCCGTCGGTTAACCCTTTAACAATTTCAAAAGCTTCTTTTACAGTCATAGTTATTGCCTCCATTTGTTCTTTAATCGACTTGATTGCGAATTGATTATTGTATAATTATTATTATTATACTATATTTTATCAATTATTTCAAGCTTTTCTGCTAATTTTTGGTCTTAGAAGCGAAAATTTATATAAAACAACAGTGATTGTCAAAAATTGAGAAATGATTTACTGCAATATTTTTCATCTATGGAAAGGAAATCCTCCCGATAATCACTTTGGTAATTATCGGGAGGATTTAAAAGCATATTGTGAGTTATACACTAACAAGTGTTTTTGGCGTGTCCGTTTCTGCACTAAGGTCTTTATTAATACAGCAAATTGTCACTCCATTCTCAGGCAGTAACCAATTATCAAATTTAACTGAAATAGCATTATCATATTTACTATTTGAAGAATTAGCAGCGACATCAAAACTTCCAAATGCATGAGCAATCACCTTATAGTTTTCAGGTGCAATGAAATTCAAAATATACTTTCTGCATGGCACCGCAACTCTAAAACTCATTGAATTATCGTTATCCGACACTCTGGAACGATATTCCATTCGTATAATTGTATCTTCCGATGCAGATAACGTGATATTTTCTTTTAGATTTACTGTATACGAAACTATATAGCCACATTTATTTAAAAGCTGGTCAGTAGTAGCATCTTCAGTTATAATAATATCATCAGCAGAATAAACTTTGTTGTTTATATTTAACGATATAAATTCAAAAGGTGGCAAATCCATAGCTTCAACAGACGTATCAACATTTACAGGACTAAGTGAATATCCGCATAGCCTTAAATTAGATATTGAAACTGTATCAGAATAAGCTCGCATATTTATTGTACGCACAATTATCTTTTCGGAATAAGTTTTTTGTGGGAAATAGCTGATATTAAAATTACATTCTTCGTAATAATAATCCTGCTGTATTTCATTTAAATTCTGACGAAAGACATTATACAGTTCTTGCTTTATTGATTGTCTATCGTAGAAATTGCGTTCCAAGTTTTCAATCATTTTTTGCTTATTTTCGTCTGATAGATTTGAATAAAATTCTGGAGCTGCGAAAATATCATTAGCCAATAATTCAGTATACGTTGTGTTTTTTTGATTTTTTTCAATAATGGTGGAGGTTAATAATGTAGTTCCGATTATTGATATTATAACCAAGAAAAAGTCCTTTAGCACATTAAATAATACAATTAATTTATCTCCGAATAATGGCGTCTCAGAAACGAAATCGACCTGTAATAAGATTAAAACTATTATATACAAAACCAAAATCACAAAAAACGTAATCAGCATTAATCCCGTTATCTTCTGTGAGTTTTGAAATTTTTGTATTACTAATATACTTTTGGATTTTGTTTTTTCATAAGTGTCCCTTCTTTCGACAACCTTTTAAATAATTATACCATACATCTTGTCTTATTTCAAGTGTTATATTCAATTAGTCCCATTACCATTTTAAATTCACACCCAGATGTCAAATCCTTCCATTCACAACTTGCATCTGCCACAAGGCTTATACCTCTGTGCTATCGCTCCGTCATAATCGTTTGTAAATGTCTTATTTGATTCCTTCGTATCGTCAACAGAGGAACAGTTGGCATAGTGAATTTTCATCGAGTTTGTATATCAAGCCCCGATTGATTCGGGGCTTATTTTTTCTGTGTTTGCAAAGAGCTTTGTCAGATGATGAATTCTTTTTCAAACTTATTGGTTATTATAAAAACAATAATACAGGAAAAAGCCAACTATCGGCTTATATTATTTACATATCCTGAATTATTACTTCCGACTTTATCTCATAAGCAAAATCAACCATCTGCGATTTTAGCTTTTTAATCAGCCTGATACAATAAGCAAACATATCTGACCGCACAGGAACTGTCATTTTCATCTCCTCCAGCACAGCTATGGTCTGTGCCTTATCCTTACATCCGAGAGCCTGCATAAGCATTCTCTCCTCTGTCGTAAGTACGCTGTTCATCATAACCATAATCACTTACCTCCAATTATAATTTAGGCTTTTTAATAGGTTTAGACTTATCCGTTTCCGGTGCTTCCTGAACAGGAATGTCCTTATCGGCAAAAGCCTCATCATAGGTTTCTGCCAGCATTTCCGCATTATCATTTTTTGACATCAAACAAGCTTCCTGCATTATTTCAGGTGCAATATTCAACCTCAATGCGTCATCTGCAATATCCTTAATATCACCTTCTGCCATTTCGCTCAAACGCTGTGGAAGTTCTCCGAGAAATCTCTCCTGCTTAACCTCAATAGGGATAAACTCCTGCAAAGGCTTAAAGCCTACTCTGTCAACATAAAACGGCTTATCTTCCATAATTACAACATCAGAAACGCTGAGAGAATGACCTCTGAAATCTTCGGGATGGTCAATATTAAACTTTTCAAACACCGCCTCAAGCTTTGCATTAATATCATTACTGCGTGTATTCAGAATAGCGTTACTGCCCTCATAGACCTTTTCATAATTATTGAAATCAGGCGTTACACCCTGTGTAACGAGCCTTTCAAACGCTTCAAACCGTAAATCATGATACTCCTCTCCACGTTTTATCTGATAAATTTCAAAGTCCGGCTTGGGTTCGGGTGATTTGCTTTCCAGCATATTTTTGATAACAGCCGCCTGTTCCTTTGTGTTGTAAAACTCTAAAGCCTGTCCGAGAGCCATATTACATCTGTCATAATCGCCTCTTGCCACTACATTTCCGATAGCATAGGTATTATCTTCATTCTTAATGTACTGCTGTACAAAATGCGTTTTATCGGGAGCAGCGTTTCTATCAGTATTAAGCTGAATGCGATATGCAATTTTGGGAAGTTCTTTGGACTGACTTCTGTAAATCTCAGCCGATTTCTCATCAAGCGTCTGTGGATGCACAAACTCACATTTAACCACACCCTGCTTGCTGCGGAAAATGTCAAGCATTGCCTTCTTAGCTTCGGCAATACTTGTAATATTCGGTTTTACGGCTGTAACCAAACCATCTGCACTTATGGAACATACCGCAAATCTACGCTCCGAAGTCTGACGGACAGCATAATATTCTGTAGGCTTTTCTGAAATTCCCGCCTCGCTCCTGTAATCGTTAAACCTTGCCTTTGCCATTTCAAACTCCGTCTTATTTTCAGGAGCATAGGTTTTCTCTGTCATAAGCTCATAATCGCTCTTGGAAATATCAATATTGCCAGTTCTTCCCTCGGTATCAACATAGGCAACATTAAGCGTTGTAACTTTTTCGTAGAAATCCTTCGCATTAAGGTGTGAATATTTCTGTTCACGTTCATAGGCGGCATTATCAAGCCAACCGACATTTTCAACGAAATACTCATTTACCGATGAGTTGTAATATTTCGTTTCAGGAATACCACGATAATCGTCACGAAGCTCCACACGCTCCGTTGAAAGAAGAAACTTATCGTTATAAATATCGGGGAGCTTCGGCTTTGACAACTCAGCCTGTGCCAGCTCCAATTCCTTAATCTGTGAACGAGCCTCGCTTATAAAACCGTCAAGTACAGTAGGGTGCGTATGGAACACAGGAGGATACCTATTTTCAGGAATGTCAAAGCCCTTTGCCCATTCCTTATTCTTTTCGGAAATTCTTCCGTCATAATCGTGACGGACAGCATATTCAGCAAGGATTCTGCTTACCTTTTCTGTGCCGTGTTCCTCAATAACCGAAGCTGCCGCCTTTTTTAAATCATAGCGGTATAGTTCATAATTATTATCTGAAATAGCTTTATCAATATCATCCGCTATATTTTCAGACTTTTTAGGCACAGGCTTCGGAACAGGCGCTTTATCTGCAAGTCGTTCAGTAGGCTGCTCCTTGCTCTTTGAATAGCTTGCCTTAACTTTTTCAACTGCTGCTTCATATTTAGCCTTATCAGCCTTGTTAATGGTTATTGTAGTAACAGTACCCTTTTTAAGTCCGCTGAACTTTACACCGTCCTCATCAAGCTGCTTTGCAATATTCAGAGCGTGGCGAGTTTTGAGATTTGTTATATACTCAAGCTGACTTTTTTCGCCTAATTCATTGTATGACGTATTACCGATAACATTAGGATTATTGCTGACAGGCTCGGTCTTTGGCTTTTCATTTGCTCCCTTTGGAACTTTAGGCTCAGCAACCTGGTCTTTACTCTTGGAGTAGCTTGCCTTGACCTTTGCAACCACCGCTTCATACTTAGAAATATCAGCCTTATTTACAGTAATAGTTGTTATATCGCCTTTCTTTACACCGCTGAATCGCACACCGTCCTCGTCAAGCTGTTTTGCAATGTTAAGAACGTGACGAGTTTTAAGATCCTTGAAATATTCAAGCTGACCTTTACCACCCAGCTCCTTGTACGGAGTGTTTCCGATAACATTCGGATTTGTGCTTATATTTTCGTTTCTCATAACATTTCCTCTCTGTGTTTTTTCAAAATCAAGCTGTGCTGTGTACTGAAATTCAGACAGATACAGCTTTGCAGTTTCAGGAGCGTTTTCAATATCTTCCCGACTTTCAGCACGAACACCGTCAATATACACATCCAAATCCTTATCCCACATTTCAAGAGCAATTTCCTTTGAAACTGGAATCAACTCGCTGTTCTGCTCACGGGAAACATCACGGCTCTGTTCCTTTTCTATACCGAAATACCCATTGAAGTTTTCAACATCAGAACGTGACTCAGCTAAACCCTCGGTATTATCGGGATAAAGAAGATAGACAGCTTCACCTCGGTCATAGGCTTCCAGTGCTTCCTCAACCGTATCAATCGGTGTCATAAAAGTAAAATCGTAACCATAGCTGTCACGCTGTTTTTGTATCTGCCCCATATCCGAAACAAGCTGAACTGTTCTGCCGATGTCCTCATTATCTCCTGCAAAATCAAGGATTTTATTGATATCCTCTTTTGAAAATTCAACACCCCTGTCCTTGCAGTCCTCAATAAGAAATTCAGCCTTTTGGATATTGTTAAGCTCGGTATCAGCAAGCTTTTCTTCAATAGAAAGATTACGTTTCTGCATTTTCAGCAGTTCGCTTTCTATCTCATAGGAAATCTTTTTTGCCGCCTGATGAATTTCCTCCAACGCATTTTTTAGCTGTTCAACCTGCTTTCCATCACTCCAAGAAGCTATGTAAGGAAATGAGTATTCCGAGGTATCAAGACCGAACTTTTCGGCAACCATAAATGCAACGGATTCAGCCTGAACCTCTTTTTCATTTCGGGGAGATTTGTTTGTTACAATATCCTTTGCAGGGTCGTGCAAAAGATTATGTGCGGCTTCGTGAAAGGCAGTTTTCAAGGTCTGTGCGTCGCTCATTCCGCTTTTGATTACAATTTCATTGTTAGTGGCACTGTAATATCCCTTTGCACCGCCCTGTATATCCTTAAACTGAATATCAATGCCAGTAACTTTTTTGAGCGCTGAGAAAACAGCTTCTTTTCGTGCTGAATCAATATCGCCTGTCAACTCTGTAACAGGTTCGGGAAGCTCCTTGCCGCTTGTCTGCGAAACATCAAAAACATAGACTTTCTTGAACGCAAGTCCTGTCATCGGTTTTTCAATCGTTTCCATTTTCTCTGTTCCGTCGGGGTTATATAACTGATTGCCAAACTCGTCAACGGCGGGACGTTCCGTTTCAAGCACCTGATTGGTCTTGTATGTCACAGGCGCAAGAATTTCAATGCCCGTCTGACCTCGTTCAACCTGTCTGCCAAGTTGTTTCCACTTACCGTATGCCGCAACCAAAGTTGCTTCAGGCTTCTGCATATTTATAAGCATAGTATTTCTTGCGGAATAATCCGTGAATTTTGAAGCAAACTTCAAATATTCCTTGTACTTTTCCGACTGAAACACAGCTTTTACGCCTTCGTCGATTTTCTTAATCATTTCGTCCATTTCAGCCTGCTTTCGCTGATTATATTCGGCTCTTTCTTCTGGGGTGTATTCTTTTCTTGTGTATGCCATAGTTTTACCTCCAATCAACGTTTCATTTTGTTATATACGGGCTTCGGAATATTGTTCTGAGGAACAAGCGGAGTCTGCGGCTTTGGATTTACCCTGTCTGCCGTATATGCAGGAGTATGCATTGTTACTACGACACTCTGCACAGGCTCATCGTCAATCTGCGTCTTGCTGACCTCGGTATTTACAAATTCAAGCCTTTTCAGCTTTTCTTCAAGCTCCGCCGCACGTTCAAACGGTTTTACTGCGTTCGCCTTTGCTTCTTCAAGGTCGCTTTTCGCCTTGTCAAGATTAGCAGAAAGCTGCTGTATCTTCTGATTTATCTGCAAGCCTGCAAGATTTTCAATTCTGCGGACGTTGCCAACATTGTTTCCCAACGATACCTCCGAGGTATATTTCAAATTGCCCTGCAAAACCGCAACACATGGTGTTCCCAAACTGAAAATGCTGCTGTTTGCAGGATTTTTTTCTATTGAAATATCAAAACCGAAGTATTTGCCAAGCTTGACGCTCTCACCTGTTGTGGAGCATTTTATAATAGCCTTTTCAATCTGTTCTGCGGCTTCGGCTCTTTCGTCATAAATCTTACCGTCAATCTCCATTTTAAATTCAGCATTATCGGGGTGCTGTTCCTGATATGCTTTTAAATCTCCGCTTGCCTTCTGAAGCAAATCCGCATAGTTGTCAATGGTCTGCGGCAGCTTACGCTCTGCAAGCTCCTGCATTTTAAACGCCGATTTCTTATGCTCCGCTTCAAGAGTTTTAAGCATTGCAATATCGTTATCAAGCTGTATTTTCTCTTTTATCAAAGGATTTCCCGAAGCTATCGCCTGCATCTGTGAATATGTAAGAACCATTTCATCCACGTCCTCGGAAACACGCACAGGGTCTTTTGATGTCATAATCTGATTGATGAACTTTGCCTTGTTCGTTATAATGCCCATCATATATGCGTCAAAGGTTTCCTCTGTCAGATAGTGATAAATACCTACCTCTTCAAAGCTGTTGCCCTGTCTGATACCTCGTCCGTCCTGCTGTGTAAGGTCGGCAGGCTTCCACGGAATATCCAAATGGTGAATAGCACAAATCCTGTCCTGAACGTTAGCGCCTGTTCCCAGCTTTGAGGTCGAAGCGATGATAAACCGCTTTTCGCCCTTTCGGAGCTGTTCAAACATTTCAGCTCTTGCCTTGTCGGTCTGTGCGTCACCTGCAAAACAGATTTCTTCTTTCGGAATACCACGCTTCACAAGGTCAGTCTTGATTGCTTCATATACCGAGAAATGCTCCGAATCCTCGTTGATTGCAATATCACAGAATACAATTTGTACGCCTTTCTGTTCCATAGTTTCACGATAATTCTGTTCAAGGTTATCAAGCAGCTTCATAACCTTACTGTCGGGAGTTGGCTCTGCTCTGTCCTTAAAAATACAGCGTGAATCAAGACCGAGAAGTCTTGCTTCGTGAGTGATTTTCAGCATATTGTCCACCGACGGGTCAATGTTGCCGTTGTGGATAGCTTCGGAACGTGCCGCAAGCTCTTTCATATATGCCTTCTGATATTCGTCAGGCTTTGCCGATACAATAATCGGTTCTCCCGTTTTCAGTTTAGGTACAGGCAGCTTAATCATATCGGGAGTCTGAATATCCGCGAACTCCTTATACATCTGCATAAGTTCAGGAATATTCACAAACTTGCTGAAACGGTTCTTCATCTGAAACCCGTTGCCCGCAGGCTTGATTTCAAGCTGTGATACAACCTCACCGAATGTACTCGCCCAATCGTCAAAGGTCTGGAGTCCTGCGTTGTGAAGCAGGTCGGGACGAAGGTATCTCTGCATAACATAAAACTCATAAGGTAGGAAACGCCACGCCATACTTTCTTTCGTCAGCGGTCTTGGCGTA
>ERZ894251.738-NODE-738-length-14637-cov-6.142162_pt1 | contig 14637 bp, 9 predicted proteins | sample MGYA00380301_ERZ894251 | MGnify/ENA primary metagenome ERZ894251 (study PRJEB32331, sample SAMN06328418) | human gut metagenome | biome: human gut microbiome; feature: stool | host: Homo sapiens | collected 2014-02-13 ... | reverse complement strand
ATAATATAATAGAGATGAACGACAACTACAACACCAAGTGCGTTCATATATATGAATCCCATCCTCCAGTGCTACTTACCTTTCGTGACAAATATCCATTAAACTACCGTTATACAACGCAATACTTCCATCATACAGTAACTATTGTTCGATTAGGATGCCGATATAGCTAATTCACCACGGCCGTGGTAGCTTCTTCCCACAGCCGTGAAGAGTTCCTACCACAGCCGTGGGAAGATCTTGTCACGGCCGTGGGAAATTAATGATACCGATACTTTAATAGAACAATACCGGTATCCCAACGTAACTATACCAGTTTCTTTTCCTATCCCTCCCACTTTATCAGCCTGCAAACAAGCTACCTGATAAGGAGTCAGCACTGACAATAAAAGTATATATGTTTTATTGTCAGCCTATTATCAACATCTATTGTCAGGATATATAGAATTGATATTCAACCACTTGAGTGTTATTCTGACAGATTGACGATAAAAAGAGTACAAATCACAATGTATTCTAAACAAAATCGTATGATTTTGCTCAAATCGGAATAGAAATAAAGTAAAGATGCCATTATTGACAATGGCCTACCATTATACAGCCTTTATTTCTTCGTACCTATTAATTGCCTGATGAATTTGCTTATCCATAAATAATAGCCGGTCAGTGGTAATGCAGCCCCAATCAAAGCAGCAATAAAAGCAAGTATGCGGGTAAACATCCCTCCCCAATTGCCGACATGTACCGAATAAATCCAGCCGCGAATTTTTCCTGACTTGTCTTGATGTTGATAAAGACTTGTTTCCGTAAATTCACCAGTATCCGTATTGAAAGAATAACGGTCAGACGCACGCTGATTTCCGAAGCGGTCGAAAGACACACTTGCCGTACCAGAAGAAACACTAATTTGCTTATATTCCGGATTTTGATGCTTTAGCTTATCATACACTTCCTGCCAACAAGCAAATGGTGAAGCCGCAGAATACCGATCACTATGATTGCTTTCCGAACCCTCTCTTTTATCAGCACTTCGCCTACCATTTCCTCCCCCTTTCTTTTCCTGATTAGCCAGTCCGGTATTTCCTTTATGCTCATTATGCTTCTGTTCATTTCCATGGGAAGCCCGTTGTTGTACCTCTACCCCGAAAACTTTATAAAAAGCCGTCCGGTACCATGGAAAAGACCATGTCAATCCCGTCAGTGCCATAGCTAACAAAAAGATCAAAGCCTACATTCCACCTGCCACATTCAAGTCATACCAGAATCTTTTCCAACCTTTTGTTGCCGATATTTTCAGACTGTTTTTCAGTGCCCTACGTGTACGGGGCCACCAAATGACAATACCAGAGACCAGTACCACCACAAATAGCAGTGTACTGACACCCACAATCATCTTTCCCCAAAATATTCCTTCATTTCCCGGATTCATACTATCCAACAGCCAACGATGCATCCGGAACATAAACATAAAAAAGCTACTACGTTCTTTTTTACCTTTTATTTCACCCGTATACTGATCTACATATAAAGAGGCACGGCGTGGTTTGGAAAGACTGACCTGATAAGCCCGTTCGGGATCAGAAGAAATACTGACACCGGTCACAGATATACTATCCGGCAATGCAGATGCCACTTTTTCAAGCAACTTTTCGATAGGAACAGGTTCTTCCTTCACCGTTTCCACGCAGTAAAGATCGTGACAAGACAGTTCATTCACTTCATCCTCAAATACTAGCATCGCACCGGAAAAACAGATCAGAGTGATTATCAGCCCGAAAGGGACGGAAAGCCACAAATGTATCTTTCTGAATATTTTCTTCATGTTTTCATTATCATTCTTGAAAAGCCTGCAAAGCTTTCCGCTCGGCAGGCTTTCATCTTTAAAAACTATTCTCTACTAAACCGGTATTTATTTAGAAAGGTATTCCATCTTACCTACCGTAGTAATGGCATCAGCATTTACCGTCAGACCTTTGACTGCTTTACCCGTCTTTGCATCAATCTTATAGAAAGCCGGTTTCTCGCCGGTAGTCACAGTAACCGCCATATAAGCATAACCATTTTCTCCATAAGGCTCACCGCCAAACTTACTGTCAGCCGGCAAACCTGTAACGGGTATAATTGTTTCATCTTCTGCCTTGAACACCGCCAATTCACTGACATCGGCATCTTTACCATTCTGAATCATATCTTCCGCACCGTTTTTATACAACTGGAGCAGGAAATAATCTTCAGAAATATGCCAGCAACGGAAAATCGGATGACGAGTTCCTATTTCCTCAAAGTTCACATAATAATCCGGATCGAAAGCTGTTGCGCCTGCTTTGATACGCATCACACCGGAAGGTTTCTGCCCCGTTACCTTTTTCAAATCGGCAGACGAAACAGCCGTACGTCCATATCCGGGAGAGAATACATACACATCGCCATTATCAGCAGCCCAGATAGTCTGATAATATTGTGAACGCATACGGCCACATGCATAACCTATTTTATCTGTCGTAGCAATCACCGGTGTCTCGTTGAAATTAATACCACTATAAATTGCTACATAAGCATAATCCGGATATTGTGTGGAAGGGATGACACCAGCCGTATAGGCACCACTGCCACTACCACCATCAGTTTTAGCCACAAGTTCCTGATCCGTCACTTTGTCCGGCCACTGTTTAATACCGTATTTACTCATACCCATCGGAATCACCGACGTATAAATCTTGTTGTTGGCTTCAACCAAACCTGCCCATGAAACTTTTTCGCCGTTACCCAAGAAGTTTTCGGCAAGCAATGTACCTTCTTCCTGGGAACCATCCGTCGCATCCAGATAGTTAAACAATAAAGCTTGAGCCACATTCTGGTCCTCATCCGTTATATTCGAATCTCCGGTAGAAACGGTCACTACTTTATTTCCCCAGGTTCCATAAGATGTGATACGGTTATAAGTATAGGTATATTTTTCTTTCATTTTACCATCGGTACCCAGATAATAAGAAGCTCCCGTACCCGCTCCGCCTTTATTATAAACTAAGGCAAAAACATAATCCAATCCTTTATACACCCAATATGTACCGCCAATCACTTCGGTTCCATTCCCCTGGGTCGACACCGTTCCCTCATCCAAAGAATTGGCCACCACCAGACAACTGGCTTCACCGGATGTGGCAGCAACCACATAAGCCGTATTTCCGTCAATCGCAGGATTATCTACCGGATTATTATCATCATCGCAAGATGCGACAAACACACCGCTACTCAAACAAAAAGCTGTAGCAAAAGCCTGTAATAAAAACTTCTTCATATATTCTTTATTATTGATTTATACTAAAAACTTACTCTACTTATTTACCCCAAAATACCCTGAACTTTCCATAGAATGCCCGCCCCGCTTTTTGCAGACTAAAATTGTCGAACAACCGGGCATCTGTGAAATTCCGACATTCAAATGATACATTATAACGTCCGTGTTTCATTGTATAGGACAAAGACAGATTATGAGAGAACTGTTCCGGCACTATATTTTTTGATTCTTTATCTCCCAGATTCTCCCAATAAAGAGGGAAATCATGTTGCCAGTAGCTATCATACCCTATGCTCAATACATTTCCCTTGACAAACAAGTCGTTCCAATAGAAATTAGCGTTGATATTGGCATAACGATAGGGAAGATTCGGCATGCGCACCTTATAGTGCATACTTTCCTGCAAAGAAGAGCCTGCCAGATATTTCTCATAATCGCGGGTATCAATACTATTGAATGTTCCTCCTATATCAAACCAACGTGAAAAGCTATACAGTAATGACAGATTATATCCTTTCGTTTTCACATGACCGTGGTTCTCATAATACCCGTAACTGGTTCCTCCCAGCACATCTAATCCTCTTTTTATGTAATCTTTCGTATCCCGATAGATCAGACCGGCCTCGGCATACAGTCCGTGCCTGCCAAACTGGTGATTATAACTGAAACTCAAATTGACATTGTCACTCTTCTCCGGTTTCAGGTTTATTTTGCCGGCTTCAAGGTCTTCATCTCCAAACAGCTCGTCTGTCGTAGGAAGCCGGAAAGCCTTCTCATACGAAAGTTTCACCTGCAGGTCCTTCCATAGAAAATACGTACCCGCTGCACCATATCCGAGGGAACTTGCCGTATTAGACAGGTTGATATAGTTACCTATACCATCTGTGTTTTGTGACACCGGTCCCTTATTGTATTGCCGGTAGTACTTGGCAAATGCAGAAACATTCCACTTTTCCGATGGCATCAGACGATAAGAAAGTCCGCTGACATTTTTACGTGTAATCTTAGGTATAGTGAAATCCGTAAATTTGGAAGAAGAGCCTACCGTAGAACGACTTGTACGTTCAAAATCACTAATCACATGGCTGAAAGTAAATGTATGCGCCTGTCCGATATGATAATTCATCTTCAGTGTTCCATTCCAGTTTTTATTTTTAGATTCACTGTTCTGATAAGATTGTTCTCCCCGGCTACCCTTTTCATAGAAATCTCCTCGCCAGTTGTAAGCCCGGGAAGCCGTATCTACATTGTTGGTGATATTATGATTATAGTTGGCAGTAAATAGCAAATCCAGATTCTTGACGAACAAGTTCTTTTTATAGTACTCCAATGAAGGAACCAATGAATGTCCCTTGCGGAATTTCTCACCGAACACGACATCTTGATAAACGCCTGTCTGTATCTCTTTATAAAAATGAGAATAATTGAAACTCAATGCCAGTCTGTCCGCCCATTTCTTTCCCACCAGACCGATTTTTCCGATCACAGCTTCATTATGGTACTGATCGTTAAAACGCTTCAGATGATAAATTTTGCTTTTATCGAGCGGCGGAAAACGTACGCTGCCGTCTTCCCGAATCTCAAACTCGCGTACATAAGTGTCCACATAGTAATCATTGTCCGAGAAATTCTGGAAAGCATTGACTTCATACATGAAACCGTTCTTGAATGTTTGTCCGAAACGTGCGTATGACTTATGAGTATTAAATGACCCGTAAGAATAGGAAGCGTCCATAAACCATTTTCCGGGCTGCTTGTTGGTAACGATATTCACAACGCCTCCGATGGCATCTGTTCCGAATCCTACCGGAACCACTCCTTTATACACCTCAATACGGTCTGCGAAATTAATAGGGACATTATTCAAATCGAATGCAGCACCGGCTCCCTCCTGTGGTATGCCGTCAATGAATATTTTCACATGTTTCCCGCTGAAACCATCAATATACAATTGCATATCCGACCCTACTCCACCTGATTCACGGAGCTTTACCCCCGGCACTTTAGTCAGTGCGCCCGCCAAGGTCTGCGTACTGTTATGCAGTTTCTTCGCATCAATGGCTACCGCATTAAAAGCAGATTTATTCACACGACCGACACCGGATGTCGTAACTACCACCTCTCCCAACTCTTTTACTGCCGGAGCAATGGTGATATTTACCTTTATTCTCTCTCCCTTGCCTAGTTTGACTTTCTTTTCTACGGTCTGGTAGCCGATAGCTGAAACAACCAGGGTATATTCACCCGCCGTAGTTTTCAAATGATAGATGCCCTTTTCATCTGTATAGCAACCGTGATTGGTTCCTTTCAGATAGACCGTTGCAAAATCCACAACTTCCTTTTCTGTAGACATCACTCTACCCGAAATCAAACTGTTACGATGATGCCCACGTTGTGAATATGCTGATACGGAAAACAAGAACACTAGAAAAACCAGAAAATACTTATTACTCATCTCCTTTTTACCTTTTTACTTTATACCTTTTCATTGCTCTAAAAGCGATGCAAAGGTAAGTAGAAAAAAAAGTGCAAAACAATCCCTATCTTTCGGTAAAAATAAGACAATATAAAAGAGATATATAGATATGCGCAATACCTATATATAAGTAAATACTACTTCAGCCAGCTCGCCAACGCACGTTCCGTCACCTCCCATAACTGTTCTTTCCGCACATGATTCGTGTATTTATCAGACAAGTTTTTCCGGTGGTTATTGACATACAGTTGTCCTGTCACGCCTGCTTCCTTTTCATCCAACAATAAACCGACTGCCGTAGAAGCGCCTTTCTTCGGCTTGCGGATAAAAGGACGGAAAAAGATATCCGTCAACGGATCGAACCACTTATGCATCGTAATGATATTAGTAGAAACAATTCCCGGATCAGCGGCATTGACGGTGATTCCTTTCTCACTAAGTTGCCTGGAGAGTTCGAAAGTAAATAGTAACAAAGCCAGTTTGGTGTTACTGTAAACAGGAATTCTCCAAAAACGCCCCGTTTTTCCTCTGTGAAAGAAATCGGGAAAATCGAGTTTACCGATTGCGTATGTACAAGAAACCATATTGACGATACGCGCTCCACGCACCATCAGCGGAACCAATTTCCGGGTAAGCAGATAAGGTCCCATATAGTTCACACTTACCGTTCGCTCAAACCCATCAGAAGTAGTATGAAAACCAGTCTCCATCGTTCCGGCGTTATTCATTAACAGAGTAATGGGAAGGTTTCTTTCCAAGATACGGTTGGCAAAAGAAACTACCGATTGCATGGAAGACAAATCAATAGCCATTACTTCCAAATACGGGTTTTCGGTTTCCTTGCTCAAACATTCGCGAACAATCTCCGCTTTCTTTGGATTATAACATGCCATTATGATTCGATAACCGGCTTTGGCTACGGCACGTGTTATTTCTGTCCCCATTCCTCCGTCTGCACCGGTAATAATCGCCCATTTCATTTCACTCATTTTTTCTCCAATTTATCAATCTCCTTTTGCAAAGACAAAGGAATTTGTTCTTTCAAATGTTGATGACAAGCCATTTCTATCGTATACATACGACCGATGCAATAATTACTGTGTCCACAGTTGCAACGTGCCTGTTCCTCCTTTTTCATCCGGTTTACAAATCCCGGTTCGTTGAGCAAAGCTCTCGCCATCTGCACGGCATCAAAACCGGAATCGAGCACTTCATCTATTTTCTGGCGGGAAACAAGACCGCCGACATAAATCAGTGGCGCATTCGGAAGAGCTGCCCGGAATTTTAGTGCATCTTCAAGGAAATATGCTTCTTTAAAAGGTACAGAGGGTATCATCCATTTACCAAACATACGGACTCCGTATTTCAACCACCAGCAATTCATATAGTAAGACATCGAACGGATCGGCATGGCACCCCGCATCACATACATCGGTGCACGGCTCACAAAGCCTCCACTCAACACCAATCCATGAACGCCATGTTCCAATAGACGTTTGGCCACTTGTATCGATTCGTCAATCTCCATGCCTCCTTTGAAACCGTCACGCATATTCATTTTCACGAAAACAGCCATATCATTGCCTGCCGCTCTCATCACTTCTTCCATCACCAAGTCCATAAAATGCATCCGGTTTTCGAGCGAACCACCGTATTCATCCTTCCGATGATTGGTATATGGAGAAAGGAACTGGCTAATCAAATAACCATGTCCTGCATGCACTTCAACAGCGTCAAATCCTGCTTCTCTCGCCAGATTGACAGCATTTCCATACGCTTGTGCCATTTCCGGCAACTCCTCCTTTTTCATTCCACGCACAAACGTAGGAGAGTAAAGATTAAAACCCGAAGATGCGGATATAGGAGTGACACCACAAATATTTCGATGGGACATATTCCCACAATGTCCGATTTGTATACCCACTGCTGCACCTTCATCGTGCACAGCTTTTGTCAATTCATGCAAACGGGGAATAATAGACGGACGCAACCACAACTGACGGTCGAAAGAAAGTCCGCTTTGCGTCACAGCCGCATAGGCCACTGTTGTCATACCCACTCCTCCCGCAGCTACCGAACGATGGTAATCCAGCAACATCTGCGTAGGAGTATTCTCCGGACACATGCTCTCAAAAGCTGCCGAACGGATTGTTCGATTCCGCAACGTCAAAGGGCCAAAGGTGACCGGACTAAAAAGTTTAGATTCCATAGTAGTATATTTATTGAGTCATATTTAAGTCGTAATGAAAAATGCCCTAATACCTAATAAAGGAAAGGGAACACTCGTTTCCGTTCTCCCACTGCATCGCCGAATTCTTCGCGATAACGACACCAGATGGCATTGGCACGGGGAACAAGGTTAGCAATCGTCCACCAAAGGAAAACAAGTCCGGAAAGTGAACAGGTGAGTATCGCCCATCCTGCCCATTCCACTATTTCACCGAAATAGTTGGCGGAAGTGACATAACGGTACATACCTTTTTGAGGCAGATAGTGCCGGGTATCTCCCGGTTTGCGCAAGTGCCGGATGATATAGTCCGAATGCCAGTTCGTCAGCATACCTGTGAAAAAAAGCAGTGTGCCTATAATAAACCACGGTGAAGCGAACCAACCGGATTGATACATCGTTTCGGGAGCAAGATAAAAGATCCATTTACCTTGCATATAGCCATTCAGTAAATTAAAAAGAATACCCATCGACATGATTGACAGCGGCATCTTACTTTTCCCCGTCAGTAGCAGGGGAAAAATGAAAGCACGTTGAAAGTAATGAATCTGGAAGAACAGGAAAAAAGTGAAGATTACCGGTTCAAACCGACGCTCGGAATATATCCACATTACACACATCACTAGGAAAACGGGAGCTTCCATCCATATCCAGGCTAGTTTATTGGATATAGCTACGCCCCACGATGCCGTACGGAAAATGCCATATCCGGCTTTCACAAAGTAAAGGGCGATAAAAACAACCAGGGCAATCAGGCTCATCACGCCCAGAAACAGATTAAAAGCAGCTATATTCATGTCGATCTTTTTTTGTAACACGCAAAAATAACAAAAATGAAACGAATGACGGTACAAAAAATAGAAAGAATCTGAAATACATTCCTTTATGAACATAAAAAAACAGCATTCCCGAACGCATACCTGAAATTACGAGGCATACATCCGGGATCACTTATATATTCAATAAAAGGATTTGTTTTTATCAGCGTTTCTTGATTGGAATATAAGGCAAATCATCGAGTACATTCTTATAAGCCGGGCGGATAATTCGTTTACCTTCGAAGGTCAATTCTTCATTACGGTGTGCACACCAGCCTACGATACGTGCCATAGCAAACAGAGGAGTGAAGATTTCCTGCGGTAAGCCGATCATTTCATACACAAAGCCTGAATAGAAGTCGATATTGCTGGATACTGTCTTTCCGTTGTTTTTAACACGTCCGAAAGTAGCGATAGCACGTTCTTCCAACAGTTCGAGGAAAGCAAATTCGCTTTCTCTTCCTTTTTCACGGGCAAGGTCACGAGCCAATTCTTTCAACAGAAGAGCACGGGGATCGGAGATCGTATAAACAGCATGTCCTATTCCGTAGATCAGTCCGCTCTTATTATATACTTCCTTATTCAACATTCGGGTGAAATAAGTGTCTATCTCATCCACACTTGTCCAGTCTTTGATATTTTCTTTCAGATGCTGGAACATGTCGGCAACCTGAATATTTGCACCTCCGTGAAGCGGGCCTTTCAAAGAACCGATACCTGCGGCGATGGCCGAATATGTATCCGTTCCGGTAGAAGAAGTAACGCGAACGGTGAAAGTGGAGTTGTTACCACCCCCATGTTCTGCCTGAAGAATCAGTAACAAATCGAGGGTACGAGCATCGAGTTCAGTATAATTTCTTTTCAGCATGTACAGGAAGTTCTCGGCAATAGAGAGTTTTTCCTGCGGATGGCGGATATGCAGAGAACGTCCGAAAGTAGCATGACGAAGCATATTGTACGCATAAGCAATGATAGTGGGGAATTTCGAAATCAGTTCAATACTCTGGCGCATCAGGTTATCCCGGGAAGTATCATCCGCATTCGCATCAAAACGGTACATTTCGAGCACACTGCGTGAAAGAATATTCATGATGTTGTTTCCTTCCAACTCTATGATATTCATTTTTGTCTTCTGCTCCAACGGCATATTGTCGTTAATCAAATCACGGAAAGAAAGCAGTTCTTCTTTATCCGGCAGACGTCCGGAAAGCAACAGGTAAGCCACTTCTTCAAAACCAAAACGTTTCTCTTTGATAATGGCATGCGAAATATCTTCCACATCATAACCACGATAGAATAACTTTCCCGGTATCGGTTTCAGTCCACCACCCGGAATACGTTCATAGCCTACTACATTACCGATTTTGGTTAAACCTACCAATACACCTGTGCCGTCTTCATTACGCAATCCACGTTTCACATCAAACTTTGGGAACAATTCATTATCAATCCGGGTAGCTTCCTTCATCTCCTCGGAAAGTTTGTAAATCAGGTACTCTTTTTTCATCTTTCTTCGTTTTTTATTCGTTACTTTTATTTTTCAATTCTTTCCACGATCTCACGAGTGAAAGCGGAAGTAGAGAGGGAGGTTCCATTCGGCATAAAACGAGCTAAATCGTGTGTAGCACGAGCGTCCAGGAAGCTTTGTTCCAAGGCTTTCTCTATCAGAGCAGCCGCTTCTTTCCAATCAAAATATTCGAGCATCATCACTGCCGAAAGTATAATAGAACAAGGGTTCACCACATCTTTTCCCGCAATATTGGGAGCTGTTCCATGAGTCGCTTCAAAGATGGCATGTCCTGTTTGATAGTTGATGTTTGCTCCCGGAGCAATACCGATACCGCCTACCATAGCTGCGAGTTGATCGGAAACATAGTCTCCATTCAGGTTCAAGGTAGCTATTACGGAATATTCTTCGGGAATCAGGAGTGTATTTTGTAAGAAAGCATCGGCAATGCAATCTTTTATCACCAGTCTGCCGTCTGCCAAAGCATCGGCAAATTCACGTTGTGCCAGTTCGTAGCCCCATTTCTTAAAACCACCTTCTGTGAACTTCATGATATTTCCTTTATGCACCAGGGTTACAGAAGGTAAATGATGATCGAGTGCATACTGGCAGGCAGCACGTACCAGACGTTCGGTACCCTCACGTGATACAGGTTTCACACCGAAAGAAGAGGTTTCCGGGAAACGGACTTTTGTTACTCCCATTTCGTCTTTCAGGAATTTATAGAACTTTTCAGCTTCCGGAGTACCGGCTTCCCACTCGATACCTGCGTAAATATCTTCCGTATTTTCACGGAACACGCACATGTTCACTTTTTCAGGTGATTTGACAGGCGACTGTACTCCCTGATACCAACGGACCGGACGAAGGCAGACATATAAATCAAGTGTCTGACGCAGCGCTACATTCAACGACCGGATTCCACCTCCGACAGGAGTTGTCAACGGACCTTTGATTCCTATCAGGTATTCCTGAAAGGTTTCCATTGTTTCATCCGGCAACCAGGAACCTGTTGCATGGAAGGCACGTTCTCCCGCCAACACTTCTTTCCATTCGATCCGACGTTTGCCGCCATAGGCTTTCCGGATAGCTGCATCCACTACGGCTTGCATGGCAGGAGTCACTTCCGCTCCTACTCCATCACCGGTAATATAAGGTACGGTAGGCACATCAGGCACCAGCAACGTACCATCTGTTTGCATGGTTATCTTGCTCATTTTTTATCTTGCATTTAAAGCAGAACCGGCACGGAACCAGGCTATCTGCTGTTCATTATATGTATGTTGTACTTCAAAACTTTCTTTCGTTCCGTCTTCGTGATGAAGAACAATCGTCAAATTACGACCCGGTGCGAAATGGACTAAACCTACGACTGACAGAAGATCGTGTTCCTGGATCTTGTCATAATCCGCCTTGTCTACAAAAGTAAGAGCAAGCATTCCCTGTTTTTTCAGATTCGTTTCGTGGATACGGGCAAAACTCTTAGCCAGAATGACACGCACATTGAGAAAGCGCGGTTCCATGGCTGCATGTTCACGGCTGGAACCTTCTCCATAATTCTCTTCGGCAACAACTATAGACGGAATACCTTCAGACTTATACATTTTTGCCGTACCGGAAACTGTTCCATAAGTATTTGTTGAACGATTCCAAACGCTGTTCGTTTCACCGTTGAAAGCATTGACAGCTCCCATCAGCATATTGTCGGAAATATTCTCCAAATGTCCCCGGAAGCGGAGCCACGGACCTGCCATAGAGATATGGTCGGTAGTACATTTGCCTTGTGCTTTAATCAGTAAAGGCATATTCAGTAAATCCTGTCCGTCCCATGCCGGGAAAGGCGTCAGGAGTTGGAGACGTTGAGAATCAGGCTTCACCTTGATTTCCGTTTTTGCTCCGTGTGGGGCAATATATCCCTCATTTCCGGATGTAAAACCTTTCAAAGGAAGTTCATCTCCTACAGGTTCGGATAGTTTCACCTTTTCTCCGTCATGATTTACCAGTCTGTCTTTCAACGGATTGAAGCAGAGGTCACCAGCAATCGTTAATGCCATCGTCAGTTCCGGAGAAGCTACAAACGCATAGGTATTCGGATTACCGTCAGCACGTTTGGCAAAGTTACGGTTGAAAGAAGTAACGATTGAATTTTTCCGTGTCGGATCGTCCGTCTCGCGTTTCCATTGACCGATACAAGGGCCGCAGGCATTTGCCATAATCGTGGCGCCCAACTGTTCAAAAGCTTCAATCATACCATCTCTTTCGGCAGTAGCCCGGATTTGTTCCGAACCCGGATTGACAATCAACGGAGCAGCGACACTCAAGTTCTTTTCAGTGACCTGTTTTGCGAGAGAAGCTGCACGGCTCAAATCCTGATAAGAAGAATTGGTACATGAACCAATCAAGCCCACCTCCATTTTGCGAGGGTAGCCGTTCAATAACACTTTTTCTGCAAATTCGGAAATTGGAGTAGCGGCATCCGGTGTAAACGGTCCGTTTATATAAGGTTCGAGTTCCGACAAGTCTATTTCAATCACACGGTCGTAATATTTGGATGGTTCGTCGGTCACTACATCATCCGCACGAAGATCGGCATCGACAGCTTCAGCCCAATCGACTACACAATCTCTGCCGGTAGCTCTCAAATAGGCAGCCATGCGCCCGTCAAACGGGAACAGAGAGGTAGTAGCCCCTACTTCAGCACCCATATTACAAATGGTAGCTTTCCCGGTAGCAGAAAGGGACTCGGTTCCGGGACCAAAATATTCGATAATAGCATTCGTTCCTCCTTTTACGGTAAGAATGCCGGCCAGTTTCAGGATTACATCTTTCGGAGATGTCCAACCACTTAGTTTTCCGGTCAGACGAACACCGATAATTTTCGGCATTTTCAGTTCCCATTCCATTCCTGTCATCACATCCACCGCATCCGCGCCACCGACACCGATAGCCACCATGCCCAGTCCGCCTGCATTAGGAGTGTGAGAATCCGTTCCTACCATCATACCTCCGGGGAAAGCATAGTTTTCGAGTACTACCTGGTGGATAATACCTGCTCCCGGTTTCCAGAAACCGATGCCATAACGGGAAGATACATCACGAAGGAAGTCATATACTTCTTCATTGGTCAATCTTGCCGTAGCAATATCCTCCTTTGCACCTTTGTACGCCTGTATCAAGTGATCGCAATGTACTGTTGAGGGCACAGCCACCTGATCCTTACCTGCATTCATAAATTGAAGCAATGCCATCTGCGCAGTCGCATCCTGCATAGCTACACGGTCGGGACGGAAGTTCACATAATCTTCTCCCCGTTTGTAATCTTTTAAATCGGCTACATCATACAGATGAGCATACAAAATTTTCTCGGCCAACGTTAAGGGGCGTTTCAATATAGCCCGTACGTGTTCTACCTTTCCTTTATAAGCAGCGTAGAAAGCTTCTAACATAGTCACATCATATACCATATTGTTTTATCTTTTATGAGTCTATCTATAAAAATAACGAACGGCGTTCGAGTAATGTTTAACAAAATGAAATATTTTTTCTACCCGGAACGAAGATTTGTTACCTTTGCGCCTATTATGAGTAATAATCCGAAAAGTCCAATCATCGACCTTCAGCAACAGCAACTCCTCCTGCGGATGGAGTATGAATACGAGAAGGAAGAATTTAAACGGCAGACCGAAACAATGGGCGTTGCCCGTAAAGTGAAACGCGGTCTCTGCTGGTATCCCGTCTCTCTTGGCCGAAGTTACTACAATTCTCTGAATCAGCTTGTAATAGATATTACACGGACCGAAAATAAAGAAATAGAGCATTCCTTCGAGTTCGGCCGTCCCGTCTGCTTTTTCCACCAATCATTCGAAGGAAAAGTGAAGTACATGAATTTCATCGCTACTGTGAGCTTTGCGGATGAGGAGCGAATGGTAGTTGTACTTCCCGGAGCGGGAGCTTTAGCGGAACTGCAAACTGACGGCATACTGGGGGTGCAACTTTATTTTGACGAAACATCCTACCGGGCCATGTTCGAGGCACTGGAAGACACCATACGAGCTAAAGATAATCGTCTGGCAGAACTGCGTGATATTTTGCTTGGCACACAAAAACCGGGATTCCGGGAGTTGTATCCTGTCCGCTTCCCCTGGTTGAACAGCACACAGGAAACAGCTGTCAACAAGGTACTCTGCACGCGTGATGTATCCATCGTTCACGGTCCTCCGGGAACCGGAAAAACAACGACTCTTGTCGAAGCGATTTATGAAACATTGCACCGGGAACCGCAAGTACTTGTCTGTGCACAAAGTAACACTG
>ERZ894251.737-NODE-737-length-14675-cov-7.343297_pt1 | contig 14675 bp, 16 predicted proteins | sample MGYA00380301_ERZ894251 | MGnify/ENA primary metagenome ERZ894251 (study PRJEB32331, sample SAMN06328418) | human gut metagenome | biome: human gut microbiome; feature: stool | host: Homo sapiens | collected 2014-02-13 ... | reverse complement strand
CCTTGCATTTCCGCATCAGTTGTGTTTGGATTTTTTTTGAATTGCCCTGTATCCATTCAAATGCTTGTTGAACATCATCATCCTTTTGTATAGTTTGATAAGGTAAGACATAGTTCGTTTCTGTGCCAAATAAATCTCTTGCGATTCCCTTGGATTTCACAGAATATCCTAACACTAATGTTGGGACGCCTGTAGAATATGCAGCGATTGTCGCATGAGTTCTCGCTCCTATGAAATAAGAACACTGTGAAATGATCCATTTTAATCTTTGCGCATCCTGATCCTCTACTAAACAAATACGCTTACTGTATTTAAATTCCTCATAGAGAAGTTTCAGCGGAACAGAATCATTATTGTTATCCCAGGCTACATGAGGAATCAATGCAACCGCAGATTCAGAATTCTTCAATATCGTTCGTATGACTACTCGTAAATTTTCCATAATCACCTGTGAATTTTCAGCCTTATTTAAAATCAAAGGACTGATATTGATTCCTATTGTATTTCCCACTTTAAAGTGCTTAGGCAATTCTGTTTCAACCGCTTTCAAACCAAATGCTGAGTCCGGACAATATACTATATTTTCTAATCCAGCATCTTTTAACGCTTGAAAAGTTATGCTTTCTCTTGCTGTAATCAGTTCAAAGCTTCTCAGATCATCTAGTAATTTTTTTTCTTTTAATAAATCAGGTTCAATAGAACAGCCCAATAAAATACTATGCTTTACATATTTCAATGCGTATTGATGCAGTAGATTATATTTAGGATAATTTTCGTAACAGAAAATATCTCCACCAATAGATACCAGAATATCTTCTGAATCTAAATTTCGAATTGCAGCCTTGTAGGGTAGAATATCCATATAGAAGTAATTACCATTGATTTTCAACTTCATATATGCCTGAAGGAAATCTAAACAGGGAATTTTTTTCTGCAACATAGATGGATATACACGTATTTTTTGATCAATCCCATATTTTATTTCCTCTTGAGGAGCATCAGAAAGCACGACAGTTTGATTTTCTCCTAACATCTCGGAAATTGTCCTTACCAAAGCTTCACAACCATGATTAGCACTTCCAACATGATTATATAGAACAAAACGCATATTCTTCACCTCTTCTTCCGCGAATGTCTGTATAAGCGGCGGAGCAAATCGCGTCCATACAAGTATAACTTAAGAACACCCCACCGTTTCCATTTCACACAATAACCAATCGGTTTCATCACCGAATCAAGTCCCCTTGGATCCAGAAGTGGATAAATCTCACTGGACCCTGCATACTTTTGAGCTAAATTCAGAAATCCATTTTTTTCTTCAAATCCATAAAAAATACTGAAAGCAACATAATATGTAATTTGCTTTCGTAAAAACGCTACATATTCATCACATCCTTGTTCTTCAACGATCCATCTATAAATTTCCAAATGAATCAATAATTGCGCCGGATAATCAATTTTTTTCTCAGAAGACGAGTTTTGCGTATCAATCATATATATCATCGCTAGTTCAGGTAGAATATAAATCAATTGACAATTACGATATACAGAAAGCATAAATTTTAAATCTTCTGCCAAAGTCAAACCCTTTTGGAATTGCAAATGATTTTCAATAATAATAGAACGACGAATTAGCTTATTCCAAAGATACCCCCAATAGCCAGTCTCATATTGATATTTCATAAACAAATTCGGTATCTCTTTTGAACTAACTTTTCCTTGTTCCTCTAAATGCACCTGTTTAATTTTCCCATCTGGAAACATCTTCGAATAGAATCCTATAATCAAATCTATTGCATCGTCATCATTTTTTACTGAAAAAGCTTTATTCAAGAAATCATGGGATGGAAGATCATCCGCATCTACAAACCAAATCCACTCCCCACAAGCGAGCTTCAATCCTTCATTTCGAGCTTGGGAAGCTCCTTGATTTTTTTGGCGCTTGTTTCGAATGCGATTATCCGTTGCAACATATTTTTCTATAATTTTCTGACCTTCATCCGTTGACCCATCATCAATTACAATTAACTCCCAATCTTTAAACTCCTGCCGCACCAGAGCATCAAAGGTTCTTTGAAGATATAACGCTTTATTATAAACCGGCATGATGATTGATACCTTCGGACTCATATTTTTCTTTCACTCCTTTTCCACAAACTTGCTAAACTTATTGCTCCAAAATAAACCTTGCGCTTGTATAAAATGTTTAATCTCATCTAAATGGAGTATTCTTTTACACCAACTTAAAAATAAAGCTCTGTATATTTGCTTATTATTAATTTCTGATAAGCAGATAATTTGATTTGGTATTATTATAAAATTTGACACCACTGATAGATTATTTTTAACCATTAGTTTTCTTTTTTGAATATGGACATAAATATGTTCACTACATCTCAACTGTCCGCCTTTAATATAATATGAATATATTCTTCCGTTACGCCAAACAATTACACTATTTTTTTCTCCTTCTAGTTTCCATTTTTTTGTTTGCTCATCAAATACCACATTAGAAAAATAGCTTTTAAATGGCTTAACGTCAAACATCTCTTTTCCGTGATATGTTTTGATTTTTTCTCTTTCTGCAATATAATTAATAGATACTCCGTTACATGGCCATTCATCAAACAACTGATTTGATACCACTGAGGCAACTTGCTTAAAATCATTTCCTATTCGGAACAGATTTTTCATTCGAGTGTTATTCTTAAAAATCGTCATATGCCCCAAAGAATATATCTTCTCAAAACCAATTAATTGTTCCAGCGATATAAAATGGTTTAAATCGCCAAAAAACTCATCCAAATCGCAATATCCCCAATAATCAAAGTCTTTCAAATATTCTTCAAAAATATATCCATACGCCGGTTTCATATCGCATAACTTTTGAGGGTTTTTTATTTCAACTCGATAACCGATTTTATCATTGATCAACACAACAATATCAGCAAAGGAACAATAGTTTACCTGAACATTTAATGGATATGGATAGTCAGTTCTATCATCTGTAAAAATTATCCAATTATAATCTACATTAAACTCACAAGTTTTCAAAAAATACGGCATTATTGCAGGTAATTTTCCAAAATACGGCACCACAAAACAGCACAACTTATTCATGATTCCTCACACTTTCTTCTCCCAATTACAAACGATAACACTCTATTACTTCTATACTTCATCAAGACTAGCTGTATTTTTAATTTTATATCTATATTCTCAAATTTCACTCTGCTGAACGCCTCTCTCAAATCACAATCACTCAAAATATGCTTGATTTGTTCCATTCTCTCTTTAGAGGGGAGCTGTGCGGCTTGTCCGATACAATTACAGGCATAGTAAATCAAATGTAGATATAGCTGATTAGAAACATCAACATCATATTTATCAGAGAAAAATTTCTTAAGGTGCTGATTCATCGTCTTATATACCTGCCACGCTCCTTCACGATAACTAGTCGTAATCGTACCTGGATTTTGATAATAATAATAAAGACCCTTTCCTTTTAAATAATAAAAAGAGGAAGCATAATATCCGACAAAAGAACTGAATATGTTATCCTCTGACCAACGGACGTCCTCATCAAAAGTAATATGATTCTTACGTAGAAAATTCAAATCGTAAAGACAATGCCACACTGACAGCAATGGACCATAGTCTATGTTTATTCCCATAATCAGCTGAGGGAAAATTTCCTTTTCAATTCTCTTTCTATCATACAGTCCGCCAGATATCTCCAATGACTTTAAGTATTGCACTCCATCTGCCAGGACTCTTGTGTAATCAGACATAACAAATGAAACCTGATATTTTGTAATTAACTCATACATCCGAGAATACATACTTTCATCAATAGCATCATCTGAATCTACGAAACCTATATATTTTCCAGTAGCCACTTTTATCCCAGCATTTCTCGCGCTACTAAGTCCCCCATTTTCCTTATGTACAACTTTAATTCTTGAATCTAATGCAGCATATTGATCACATAGCTTAGGGCATCTATCAGGTGATCCGTCATTTACCAAAATTATTTCTATATCTCTTAAAGATTGATTCCGAATACTTTGAACACAACGATCTAAATATCTTTCAACTTTGTACACCGGAACTACCACACTTACAATAGACATTTCTCACTTCTCCATTTATAATAATAATTGATATATTTTTTTTACTTCATCATTATTAGAATAATCTCGCATTTTACAGTTATTAGAAATAGTATCAATTTGACGAATGTTTTTAAGAATATCTGCCAACGCATCCGCACATTCTGTATTTTTTAAGGGGACAATTAATCCGTCTATTCCATTTTTAAGTTGACTTTTTGCAGTAGGATAATCCGTTATAACTACAGGCTTTCCCAACATCTGTGCCTCACGAACAGAAACACATTTTCCTTCAAATCTGCTCGGCTGAACATACAAATCACAATGTTTTATGTATGGATAAGGGTTATCCTTTTTTCCAAGCAATATGACTCTTTCCTCCATTCTATTTTCTTTTATTTTTCGCTTAATAAGCCCTTCTTCACTTCCAAATCCAATAATATACCAATATACATCTAAACCTTTTTCACATAGCCTATGACATATATTTGGAATATTATCAAAATTTTTCGCAGTACAAAAACGCCCTATAGAAAGTAGTTTGATTCCTCTTCGTGACATTTCAGATGAAACATCTTCTATTTCCGACTGCCGAACAATCAGCTTTTCTGGTAAAATATTCTCTATCAAAAGTATCTTATTTTTCAAACTTGGAAAAATCTTTAAGAATCCGCTAGTTACAGCCTCAGAAATAGAAATAATATAATCGTATTCTTTCCACATTCTTAGCTCCGACTCAATGTCTATATCGATTTGAGAATAATCTGTGTGTATCCATGCAATTTTCTTTTTGGATTTAACCTTATTTGCAACAATATAATGAGGTGTAAGGAAACTAATTGCCAAATCATATTCTTTGCCTGCTTGAATCATCGGCATCCATTTATAAGTGTACTTATGACTATACTCTATTTGAATATCATTACTTGACATATTGTTTCTCTGTGCATAAAGTTCTGCTGAAATTTTGCCAATTAGCCGTGCAGTTGTAAGTAAAATATGTCCTTCACACAGTGTTGTTTTCATTGGACGTGCAAGAACAGTATATGCCTTCACTTCAGGTAAAAGATTAATATAATTTGGAATATATTTTAGCAATTCTCCCTCATGCCTTAAAAGAAACAAATCAATCTCAAATAATTCTGGATTCAGTGCATTTAGCAGACCTATTAGACTACGTTCGACACCCCCCAATTCCAAAGCATGCGAAATTATGATAATCCTTTTACGCTTCACTATATTCATCTCCTGTTCCCCTTTATTGGATTTATCCCCAAACGATGTAGTATTCTTGTAAACCGACTTCTCATTCTAGTCCCTTTACTCATCCAACTTTTCGCAAACCAGTGAATAGAATAAGTATCGCTTGTTTTATTAAGTCTTCCTGTTGGATCATCATACGGATTAAAACACTGAATAGGGTAAATTACCGCTCCATCAATAATTTGTTTACTGCCATCTTGTACTAGTCCAAACTTTTTTAATGCTGCCGTATTTAAAATTGGACATCCAATCGTTCCAGACTTTCCATCAAGCAATTTGTTATATTCACTAAGCATAGTTTTAACTATTGAATTACCCGCCTCTGCTCCGAATCCTACACCTGTATTCACATACTCTTTAGTCTCAAAACCAAAAAAAGCGCTATGTAGCAATAGGTCATCCAAAGGGCGTACTATTTCAACATCTACATCAAAATATAAACCTCCTTCCTGAAGGATTATCTGAAGGCGAGCATAATCACTCAAAAAAGCATATTTTTTATTATTGTAAACATATGTCGTATAGGGATTTTGATAGACATCGTAATTATCCTCATTCCATTCAATAATCTCATAATCGGAACAAAATCTTTTCCAACTTTCAATACATCGAATCGCTTTTTCCGGCAACTCATTTTTTCCAAACCAACAATAGTGAATTTTTTTGGGAATCATATACTCATCTCTTTTCATTGATATTCAAACTAAAAAATTTATATATTTCTCTGTTGCATTTTCTTTATGATGTATGACTCCAGGATTTCCAATAACAATAGAATGATCAGGAACATTAAAATTTATATAACTGTTTGGAGCAATTAACACATCATTTCCTATATGAATATTTCCTACTACTGTAGCGTTTACGCCTATAAAAACACAATTTCCAATAGTTGGTGACCCCATATTCCCTCGGTTGGTTTTACCTATAGTACACCCTTTATGCAGATTAACATTGCTCCCAATGACGACTCCTTCTCCAATAGTAATATTGTAAGGATGCCCCAAATACATTCCCTCCCCTATCTCTGCCTTTGGAGAAATTTCTAATCCATATTTTCTTGACAATCGATAAAGAACTAATCTAGAAAACACATTCTCTTTTTCTTTATATTTTCTAAAATAAAATGCAAACTGCAAATTATGAAAAAAGTAACGCCTCAAAAACGTCTTTGGTCCTGGTTTATATATATTTCCAGTCATTCTGTAATAATCAGAACAAAACTTGTTTCTTTTTCTCATATTAGTCTCCTCAATGGTCCTTGTATTTTCGTCTTGTATAAACTGATAGCATCTTTCCTATAGGAAACAGTATTATTGTTAAAACCCGTTTTGGCGATTTTTTTATAAATTGTTTGTCACCAGAAATGATGCTTTCAGAGACATAATGAACACAGTCAACAAAAAGGCGTTTTTTCGACGTAGGATACTGCATACATATTTTCCTCCAAAAAGCGAACCCTTTTGGATTCTTTATATATTGTTTCCACATCGTAGCAGTCGAGCCATCTTCTTGATATTCAACATTACAAAGCACTTCATTCAGAACTGCTAACTCATAATCTTGATCTATAAGTCTATACTTATAAGCAAGAGCAACGTACTTTTCTCCTTCAAAAACTGGATAAGGTGGGTACTTATTAATCACCTCTGTCCGATAAACTAGTTTCTTATCACCCTTTCCTCCTGAAGAATAATATCCAGACAAAGTTGTTTCTTTCAGATTATCTGGAAACCCTTTGCCTATGATATTTCCCTTTAAATCAGAATCAAGACCTATAATGCCTGCGTAATTTTGACTTTTTATTTCTTGCCATTTAAGATATATTTTTTTTACTGCACCAGGTGCCAAACAATCGTCCGAATCTATACAAACATTTAATTCGGTATGAATGTTTTCATACGCTACATTGTGAGCTGTATGCATCCCACCATTTTTTTTATAAATATATACTATTTCAAATCCATTCTCTTTTCTTTGCCACTCCTGTATTAATTCTTTTGTTTTGTCTGTAGAGCCATCATCAACAATCAACCAAATAAAGTTTTTATAATCTTGTTTGCACAAGCTTTCATAAGTTCGCGGTAAAGTATGTGCTCTGTTGTACGTGGGTGTAAAAACTGTCAAAAAGCATCTATTACTCATCATAAACTCCCTTACAATAAAAGTCTTGAATCCTTAATGCATTTTCCTTTATATCGTAGCCTGCTTTATATAAATCATCATATGTGCAGTTACGAGGACTATTAATATAGGCTAAAATATGCTTTGCCCAAGTATTAGGAGAATCATCAAGAGATAGAAACTCTACATTTTTAGTCATTTTGCATTCAATAGGAACTTTATCAGATAAGATACAAGGTACACCCGCCGCTTGTGCTTCTACAGCTGCTAAACCTAATCCCTCATATAATGAAGGAAATACGAATACATTCATTGCTTGAAGTAATTCTGCTACATCGTTACGAACACCAGCAAAAATCACATTTTCTCCTAATCCTAATGACTTTACTTTATTTTCAATAGAAGCACGATTTTTACCATCCCCTATTAATAATAATTTAGAGTTTGGTTGATACTTTATGCATTCACTAAAGACATTTAGCAAAAAACTATGATTTTTTTGTGGATCAAAACGCCCAATATGACCGATAACAAAACTATTTTCAATGTGCAATTCGCTTCGAACTCTCTTTGATATTTCGGCTGAATATGTATATGACGACGCATCGATTGCATTATGCAATATATGGAATGGAGACCCCTTAAACATCCACTCTCCTGCCTCTACACTACATGCAAAAAAATCCGTTGCATAATTTGGAATATTTTTCATATAGTGTAATTTAATCAAATATTTAATGTTCTTATCCTGATTTATGTTGTGACTATGCGCTATCCTAACCGGAATACCGCACTCTTCTGCACATTTTAATGACACTGAACTCAAACAGTCCTGATGCACATGAACGATACTATATTCTGGATGATCTCTAAAAAAACATTTTAATTCTTGTTTATACTTTCTGCTCCACGGAATCAATTTGGAAACATGGTAGATTCTTCCGCCTAACTCATTGATTTCTTGATCATAATCTGCTTCAAAATCGCGATGTACAAGGAAATCAAACTGAACTTTTGTACGGTCAATATGGCGATAATAATTCATTAGCATAGTTTCTAATCCGCCACGGCCCATATATGTTACGACATGCAACACTCTGATTGGCTGTTTCATGATCATCCCCCCTAGATGACTTCAGAAATAAATTGTATTGGTGAAATATAGTGATAATTAATATTGAATCCATCATTGTCATAAAGATAAAAACCAATGAAACACATAGAGGCAATCAATGTAACCATCACGACTGATTGTCTGGTAAACAGGTATCTGATTATCCAGGGCATCACGCAAATCATACCAATTTCAAAATAGTTTGCGCTACGGCCAAACATGTTTGCGCCATTCATCGTTCCTAACATCATAAAGACCAAACAAACCACGCTCATTTGAATAAATATGCTGTGTCTGCGATCAATCTGTGCATTGATTCTTCTTTTGAAGATTAGCGCAGTGATAGGAACGACGGAATAAACCGCTACACGAAAGATATTCATACGATTACCATCAAACACTTCCTCCATAGGAATGTTCTTTCCAGCCTGGTCAGCGACTTCCACAAACGTTTCAATTGCGGTCTGAAAGACAGACATGATACCAACTGTGATTCCCAACAACACAAATGTTCTGAAGCTCCACGGTTTTGTGACAAGCAACGGAAAGAATAAAAAAAGCCATGCATAAGAATGAATTAATCCAGCAATTAATACAATGATGTAATAACTGATATATTTGCGGTCAATTAACTGATTCAATGCTAATGTCAGGATGGACATTGCTAGAATTTGTTTTTGTGCCGCAATGGATAACATCAACGTGCCTAAAGCCACATAGAGAAACATGCTGAATGCAAAATCGTTGATTTCCGTATTTCGCTTGATAAAACGAACATTCAAGAAATTCACGATGACAGCACAAATCATAAAAAACACATTTACATTATCCGTAAATGTTCTGATCAATGCTTGAAAGCCATAAAATAGTGGATTTTCTAATGGCTGCAGATTGTCTGGATTCGAAAGGAACTCCCTAATTCCGACAGAAGTATTAAATCCTACGATATAGTTTCCCGTATCGTTATAACTGGTCCGCAGTCCCGCAAACAAGATCAAAAAAACAAGCAGGATGATCAAATAAATGTCCCAATGTTTTCTGCCATCTCCGTTTGTCACTTTCATCGACTGTCTCTGTGACAGATAAGCCAAGCCAGTTACAATGGCAAGAATAATCAGTAATTCTCTCATTACATCACTCCTGTCTTTCAATCGCAGAAACAGTTTGATCAACAACCCTCTGTTTATCAAACTTCTGTTCCATCAGCTTTCTTCCTTCTCTGCCCATCTGCCGCTTCTCTTCATGTGATCGCTGAACAAATTGCTTCATCTTTTCATAAAGATCATTTGCATCTTTTTTCTTGACCAGATAGCCGCTATTCTGATCAGCTATTCCTTCTCTGCATCCCGGAATATCACTGGCGATAACGGCCCGGCTGCATGCCGCAGCCTCTAAAATGGTGTTTGCCATTCCTTCGTGATACGAAGGGAGCACGAGGCAATGCGCTTTAGCCAAAAACGGCCTGACATCATTCTGAAAGCCGCAATATCGGCAATTGGGATCATGTTCAAGCCGCTTCATCTCTTCTTCATAGTCATCCTCAAACGGGCCGACAATGTCCAGATGAACTTGTTCATGATCATTCTCCAGTCGTCGGAAAGCTTCTAATAATTCATCAATACCTTTTTCTTTCATGATCCTGCCGACAAAAATGAAATTCGTCGTTTGTCCTTCAGGATATTCATCACACTGAAATTCCTGAAGATTGACACCAGCGCCGCTTAACAAGCACGTTTTCTCTTTCTTGAGAATGGAGCGATTCAAAAACTCATTTAAATTGCTCTGATTCTCAAAAAATACTGTTTTGACTTTACGAAATGCATAACGATAAAGTACAGTAACGAAGTTCGCCAGCACCTTCCGCTGAAATGCCGTGCCCAGACCAGTGATGTTTGCACAATAAGGAATATGAAGCTTAGCCGCAGCCATTCCAGCATAAATATTTGGTTTAATGGAGTAAGTAAGGACCATGTCCGGATGATGCTGCTTCAAGATTGTTCGATATGTACGTAACAGACGATAATCAGTCAAGGGATTGATTCCTCTTCGGTCGACATCCACGTCCATGATGTCACATCCCATCTGCCGAAAAGCCTCTGTATACTCCCTTGCCGGCATGACAAGCGTGACATGATGAGCAGTAAGCAGTTGCTGGATCAGTTCCTTGCGGAATTTATACAACATGAATGAATGATTGGTAATCAAAAAGATATTCATTCCTACTGCTCCTTCATCGGCTGCGCACCTTCTACGACACCATCCTGTCTGAGCACAGAAAAGAATGTGCCGACAAAGCAGCGAATGTCAAACAACAGGCTCATCCTCCTGCGGTATTCCCCATCCAGTTTTGCTTTGACGCTGATCTCCAGTTCGTCTCTACCGTTGATCTGCGCCCAGCCGCTCATTCCCGGACGGATCTCATTGGCGTGATAGCGATCGCGCTCTTCGATCAGATCATACTGATTCCAAAGCGCAGGTCTAGGACCGATGAATGACATGTCGCCCTTGATGATATTGAGCAGCTGCGGAAGTTCATCAAGACTTGTTTTTCTGAGAAACTTTCCAACTCTTGTAATGAACGCATCCGGATGCTGAAGCAGATGCGTTGGCATGTCTTTCGGCGCATCTGTCCGCATGGTTCGAAACTTCAAAATACTAAAATAAGTCTTATCTCTTCCTACTCGCTTTTGCCTGAAAAATACCGGACCGCTGGAATCAAGCTTGATCATGATCATGAGGATCAGAAATACCGGTGAAAGGATCACCAGGATCACGATGCCTAAGACCAGATCGATGACTCGTTTCGCATACCGCTCGTACAGCACAATACCCAACCCCTTTTTAATGGTCTTTCAGCGAATCATCACATAAAATGATGACAATTCTTCCAAAAACCAATAATAAATATACATCGAAAAAGGCCTTTTGTCCACTTACTAACCAGTTTTTATACATAACTTGCAGGATGTAAAATCTGTATCATTCCATTTTCTTACATTTTGAATGATATGCAACAAAAGTGCTTATTTCGTCATCATTTTGTAAGTATTTCGGCAATAAAAAGATAAGCGGAAAAGAAAATTTAACCATACCTAATCTGCAGAGGATCACAGCTGTTGAAGCGTGATATTCTTCAACCGGTCAGCGGAATCGAAAAAGATATTGAGGACCTCATTCCCTTCTTCTGTAATCAGTTCTTTCGGAATTTTATCAAACAGATCAAAGATATGTTCCTGCCTTTCCCTTGGTGATGGATGATCGGCAGAAGAAACAGCTTTGCCTGTCAGTGCGCCATATTCATCCAACAGATTGAAATACTCAAACAATATGACTGGAGACAGATATATGTTCTCATCAAAACCCCTGATTTCCTCTGGCATATCACCTGTTTTCTGCGCTGTGATCAGATGTTATGTCTCGTATCCGACATAAAGGTTCATGCGGACCAAAAGCAATCCATTGCCAGATTCGGCACATTTCGAGGAAGCGTGATCATTTCCAGACATCTTGCAGATTGCGGACGCCGGTCGTTCGTTCCTTGCCCTGTATTTGCAAAAGGTCAAGGAAGCTGTTCATGCACCTTTTCGTATTTTGCTCACGATGATCATATGCATGAGAAAATACGGTCAGAAAATAAGACAGCGCCGTATACATCAGCAGCTCATCCACGAAGATCACCTTGTCATTCTCTGCTTTTGTGGCAGAGGCGTTCATCTGCCTGGCATATAACGAGATATATTCCATATCCAGTTCAATATTTGCCATACCCAAGCCTCATCTCTTTGCCCCTCTCTTGACGGAAACAGCGCATGGTAAAGGACAGAGATCTTATTGTTCGCCATGATCTCTCTGCTCTTCTCCGTTCCATGCAGAAAGCAGCATCCGGGCAGAAGCCACGTCCAGCTGATCCATCTGCTGGTCTGTCAATAAACGATCTGCTTTCACTGTGAATTTCTGATCATCGCATACCACCTCAAACCGAGTCGGACACTCATCCGGTTCCTTTTTGACGACCAGCAAGACAATCCTGGAGATGACTTGCTTAACTGCATCACTTAACTACATCATATGCCGCGTCATATCCCAGATTACGAGCCAGCTCGATCAGGATCAACACGACTTCCGACGGTAAGAAACCGCTCGTTTCCGCTGAGCAAAAATGGATCTCGTCATCATTCACATTGAATATGCAAATATCGTCTTGATCGATCAGATCGCTGTTGATGAATACAGAACACTTCATCGCACATCCCTCCTGTTTCTATCGCATGTTTCAATCAGAGACCGTGAATATTCTGGCATGCTCTTTGTTCTCAAGGCAACACAGATGCTGAAAAAGTGCAACGTCATCATCGTTTTGCGCACAGTTCCTGCCCCTCCCGCCATTTCCTTTATCCGTCAGATCAGCGCTCATCCCTGATTCTCCCAAAGAAAAAGGACCAGCACGCTGATCCTACTTCTTCTTGCCATAACCGTAGCCATATCCATAGCCGCCATATCCATAACCGTACCCGTAACCATATCCATACGGATGATCGTCCGGAGAGAAGATGGAAGGCTTGACCTGGTTGAGGATGACGCCGGTGATGTTTAGCACATAATCATTGAATTCCTCCAGACTGTCCTGCACATCGTAGATGTTGGCATAATCTTGACGGATGACGACGAGCGCACTGTCGCTCACCTGTCCGATGAGGAGGGCATCTCCCATCATATAGAGCGGCGGCGCATCGAGGATGACGTAATCATACTCTTCCTTCAGCGTGGCGACCAGCTTGCGGAAACGTTCGCCGGAAAGCAGTTCGGCAGCGTCTTCGCCAGAGCTTGTGCCATAGGTGATATCGAGCTTGAACTCTTCATAGTGCGTGATGATCTCACGGATCGGATATTTCCCGCGCAGATAATCGACGATCGTGCCCTGGCTGCCATCGCTCTGGATTGCCTGGACGATCGAAGGGTTGCGCAGGTCAAGGTCGACCAGGATGACCTTATAGCCCTTATCCGCAAGGCTGAGCGCTAGGTTGGTCGAAATGGTCGATTTTCCCTCATCCGGCATCGTGCTCGTCACCATGAACGTATTATATCCATTCTTACGCTTCTCCTGCTCCAGCTTCATGCGCGCTTCATGGAAAGCGTGACGGAAACCGTACTGGATCCGCGGATTGTTCAACAACAGCACATCATCGCGCTTGTGTTTCTTCCGGCCGCCCACAAAGGGGATGCGCGCCGTGACATTCAGATGCAGCACGTGCTTCACATCATCCCCGCTGAGCACCTTGCGGCGCATGAGCGTAAGGGCAAGCGCAACGATGAAGCTGGTCACCACGCCATAGACCGCGCCCTTGATGGCACTGCGCAGATAGTCCGGATACGCATCCGGCCCTTCAGCCAGCAGCGGCTGATCCAGCACGACGATCGACACATCGCTCATGACACGGTTGGTCACCTGTCCGTAGTTGTTCAATACACACTGTGCGACATCATAGGCATCCTGCGCATTGGATGCAGTCACCCGCATCTCCAGCAGATTGGTATTTTCCACCCGGCTGATGGCGATGCTTGCCGGAACATAGTCTCTTTGCAGATCGTCCATGATGACCTGAGACATCATATTTCCCGTGATCAGCGAAGAAAATGTGGAGACGAGCTCATCATTATCCTCACCGGAATTGAACAGTGCTCCTTCCTCCTGATTGGTCGCGACGAAGACGGCCGTGGAAGAATAGGTCGTATCAAAGAAGAGCACTTCCTGTCCGACAAAGAAAGCCACGATGAGCAGGAAAAGCAGGAACAAGACCAGCTTGAAGCGCGTCAGCGTTCGCCAGAAGCGGTCCACATACTGCATCAGATCGATCTTCTGCACATTGTTGTCATCCATTCTGTCTCCTCCTTCCTTCTCCGCTGTAACGATTGTATCGGTAACGGTAGCCATATGCCTTCTGCTCGCTGAGCGGATCGAAGACAGCGCCGTTGTAGATGCAGCCGATCAGGTTGTTGCGCACCGTGACCAATCGCTCGATGGTGTCATTGATGCGCCTTGCACCGGCCAGATTCTGACGGAT
>ERZ894251.728-NODE-728-length-14840-cov-15.828678_pt1 | contig 14840 bp, 14 predicted proteins | sample MGYA00380301_ERZ894251 | MGnify/ENA primary metagenome ERZ894251 (study PRJEB32331, sample SAMN06328418) | human gut metagenome | biome: human gut microbiome; feature: stool | host: Homo sapiens | collected 2014-02-13 ... | reverse complement strand
CGACTGCAACAGCTTTTCGAGAAATTTCTTTCAAGGCGGCCATGTAGGCAAGAAAACGCCGCCCAGTATAGCTATCATACAGCCCCTGCTGCTGCGGCATATAGCCAAGAATGCGGCGGAAGGTGATACCTCGCGCTGGTTTACTGCACCCAGAGCACTTCACACGATTCTGCAGCCAGTGTGTCGGTGATGATGTTGATGAGGGTGATTTTGCCTTCACCGTTGGGGCCCCAAAAGCCATACAAGCTCGGTCCAGGGGTGAAAGAGACCTCTGCCAGGGCTTTTTTACGTTGTTGAGGTTATGTTCTTTATGTTTTTTTGGGGGAAGTAAACAAAATGGAGATGAGGGGGCACGGTACAATTTCTGCAATAAATGCATATTTAGAGTTAATCCGTGCAAGAGTGTGATATTTAGCATAAATGGACTGACCTTGATGTGGTCATTTATGGGTTGAAACTACGAATGAGTTAGGCAGCATAGAAATGTAATCATTTTGTCGTTCAAGCAGGAGTACTAGCTTAAACTATTAATGAAGTCAAAATTTTCTATTCCATTCCAGAAATCACTTTTTTTAATAAGTGCTCTTTTCGATAAATCCGCTGTAATCGTCCCGGTTTCAACATAATAGGAGTCTCCAAATTCTGTGATTATATACATCGGACGCGTTTTTTCTCCGTATGCGTTTACACCGTGCAAGATAACGGGATATATCTGACCGGTATTCACATCAATTCCAACTTCTTCACTGTTCTTTTCGTGGTAGATTACTAGAAAAAGCTTATCATCGCAAACATAGTCGATCATACTGTTTGCAATATCATGTACTATTTGTGCGGTGTCTTGAATTTTAATGGTTTTGTAATCCAAAGTGTCATACTTGCATGTAGTAAGTGCGCTGTTTTCGGAATCAAAGATATATAAGCTTGAACCCGTTGAGTAGCTAGGCATATAGCCCATCCAGCTTATTTCAGAATCCGTTTTTTTTCCATTTGTGTCAACGAAAAACAATTGGTAGTTTCCACTGCTATCAATAGATTTAAAAGCAAATTTATCTGCGGAGCAACCCACCAAAAAATCATTGGCAGTACATTGGAAAATGGGTGAAACTTTACATTCGGCGACATCAAATTCAACTAGGTATGATATGAATTCCGCAGTTTCAGGATTCACGTCATCTAAAACAAAAAACAAGTTATCCCCATCGGTTATCACAGGGTCACGTGCGATTTCTGTTGACGAAAAAGTATATAGTATATTTCTGTCTGTACCATCCAGATTGATTTGACACAAAGTTGATGGGACTCCGTAGTGTGGTGCGGAATAGTTTATTATTAGTTTGTCTTGAAACGGAAAAATCCCAGCATATTCAGCAACTTCATTGGGTAAAAAACCCGTACAGGACGAATCGTCATGCGTGCAACTAGGATTTGAACATAATATGGTTTTGACTTTATTCTTGTAGTCAGTAAAATAGAAACGTACCCCATCCTGATCCTTTATCGCTTCATAAAAACCATCTTGTGTGGTGCAACCAGCAATGCTTACCATTTCTGCTGACGTTACCATTTGGAGAGAGCCTGATAAATTACTATTCTCGAGGGGATTTTCTTGGATATCATTCTCATTGCTTATGGATGCTGGTGAATAATTACCACAACTACACATGATAAATTGAATAGGTAGCAGGATGCAAGTAATATATAATAAAGATTTTCTTTTCATTCAAAGATCACCTATTTCAAAATTCGGATGCCATAACTTAAAGCCAAGGAGCGCAAAACAGAACCGATGTTCTGTAGCATTCTCCTTGGCTTATTTAAGATCTAAAGAACACAAAACGAAACCGAATCCTCAGGGTAACGTTTTGGGCAATGTTGCAACTTTATACATTTTGCCAGACAACCTTCCAGTTGCTATGATAATTCGGTGAAAAAACAACATTTGACCCAGAGGCACTTCCTTTTGCCAAAAGAGAGTAGCTATTATGTTGGCTCAAATAAATCTCCGCAGCGTTAGTGCTTCCTCTAGAACCCATAAAGATTTCTTTATTCGTTACATCATAGGGCTTAATGTTTGCGTTCCATTCGCTTCCGGTCATGTTGGCGTTGAGGACGTAAGGCGTACCTCCGAGTAATATAGAAGTCCGAATTTTAAGGACATAACGATTCTTTTTATTAGAGCCCGCTTCTTTGCCGGACGGAACGCCAAGCCAAATTTGGTCGTTAGAGCCTTGATCAGTAGTATAAAGATTCACGTTTTGATTATTGTAGACTGTACTGTTTCCATAAAGATTTAAGGAACATGCCCCCAGATCATACCGATTATAACCTGCGAGAGCGACAACCGTTTCTTGTGTCGAAAGTTCTGTAGCAAAAGCTGGCACAGCCATAGCGACTGCCATCATAAGAGCCAAACAAGAGGTTAAAATCTTTTTATTCAGGGTTTTCATCTTGGTGGTCCTCCTTTTTATGAAATTTTGTAATTTGGGGTGGTTTCAGAGCGGAAGTTCGTCACCTGCGCGCTGGTGACGGACGTTACAAGTCGTGGTCGGTTCCCGGGTTCGCTGACCCTTTCCTGTATTCGCACTATAGCATACTGCACACAAAATTTCCACAAATCCGTCACGAAAACAAAAAATACAGCATGAATGCAAAAACTCCCCGCCGCGGATAGTGAAGCCGCAGCAGGGATTGGGTGTTTTAATTATCTATATGCGGAGGAAGATATCTCTGGGACCGACATGAATACCAGAACCTCACTTATGAAGATGCTGCGAGATGCCCGAAAAAAGAAGTTTGATCTGAGCGTGACCCGCGAGGTTTCCCGCTTTCCCAGAAACACAGTGGATACTTTGGTTACTGTATGCTGAAAAATATTCTGCCTATCCTTAACCTGGAACTTCTGAAAGTCCTCTGCGAGATAGGGCATGGCAACGAAATCATTCTCGTAGACGGAACATTCTCAGCTGAAGGCATCGGAAAAGATGCTATTGTGATTCGTGCAGACGGGCATGGGACAGTAGAACTGCTGGAGACCATCCTGCAATTTTTTCCGTTGGATCAATATGTAGAAAAGCCTGTCGCGTTAATGAAAGTAGTAGATGACGACCCATGCAAGCTGCCGATCTAGGATATGGTACTGAGACGTTCGACATGGACCCCAATACCATAAAGTCAGCTTGGGGCTTCAACAGCACCGAGCACCCCGGTGCAGTGTATCTGGCTGCAGTTTCTGGCAACACACGTCCAGCGCGATCTGGTTGCTTTCTCGATTTACGGCTATGATGTGCAGGAAACCAACGATGATGCGATTCCCGATGACGTGGCAGAGAAAATCCTGCGCTTTGCTCGCAGCGCTGTTGCCGCAGGCTGGATGAAGAACAAAGCCTATGCCATTGGTTTTTATCGGAAAGTTCGGCACCTACTGCGCGATAGACTGATGCGGGGGTGCTTGGCTGTGGGGCAGATACCCATCCAAAGCAATAGAGGAGTGGTGGAAGCTTCCAGTATAGCTAACAGGGGAGGGGGACTCTGCCACCCCAGACTTTGCGGAGTTCAGCAAAAAACAGGCTCATTTACCGTCTCCCTCACCAAACACGTTCAGGTACACATCTTCCAGCCCTTGGTCAGGAGCATATTTTTCAATAAGCTCCGGCACGGGCGCAGCATCCACAATCTTGCCGGCGCGCAGCAGGATAACTTTGGTTGCTACTGTTTCTACATCCGAAACGACATGCGTTGCCACAAGGATGATTCGATCCTTGGCCATATCTGCCAGCAGTTCGCGCAGACGGACGCGTTCTTTAGGGTCAAGACCTGCCGTTGGTTCGTCTAAAATCAACAGCTTTGGATCTCCAAGCAGAGCTGATGCCAACAGCAGGCGCTGCTTCATGCCGCCGGAATAAGCAGAAAGGCGCTTGTCCAACTCGGCGGTTAAATTTACGGCGGCTGCTACGCGATCCACCTCGACTGCAACAGCTTTTCGAGAAATTTCTTTCAAGGCGGCCATGTAGGCAAGAAAGCGCCGCCCGGTATAACTGTCATACAGCCCCTGCTGCTGCGGCATATAGCCAAGAATGCGGCGGAAGGCAATACCCGTTGCAGGTTTGCCGCACCAGAGAACTTCGCCAGAGTCAGGAGCAAGCGTCCCGGTGATGATGTGAATTAAAGTAGACTTTCCCGCTCCATTTGGCCCCAGCAATCCGTAAAGTCCCGGCGTTAGTGTAATTGATACCCCTGACAGAGCCTTTTTTATTTGTGGCCGTGCATTTTTCTTGAGTGTAAACAGAGAAATTTGCGAAATATATGTCTTGTGAATTGAATCAAGTGTAAATGTATGGCGCATAATTACAATCCGAATCTACCAATAGAATTTTGACGATAAGGCAAGCAATAGCCGAGTTAAAAGGCAAACAATTCTCTATAAAAAGCGCTTAAAACTGATTATTAGACTGAAGTTGAGTAATATCGAATGATAGATAGTTTGGAACAGAATTCCAATAGTCTTCCTTTTTGATTAATTTATAATCAGTGATAGGATAATCAATATTATAGATAGACCCATCTGTGCCGGTAGCAGAACGGGACAATGTTACAATTCCAGTATTAACTAAAAAATATTGCTCGTTTTCTGCCATAATGGAAACAGGTATAGTTCCGCCATCATATTCGTAAGAAAGTAAAAGAGGCATTGTCTTTTTTGTCGCTAGATTGTAACAAAAGTACTGCTCATTTAAATTACTGAAAACTATATTGTTATCATGAATTTCACCGACAAGCATTACGGAACCAGAAGAGTCAGATGAATCTGATCCGTATAAGTTGTCGGAGACCACCAAATCCTTACCGGTTTGCAGGCTATGCGCATACAAGCGTAAATCGCCTTTTTTAACATAATATATTGTATCCTGATTGATTACCAGCGACAGTTCACCCTGCTTCCACGTGAAATTTGTATCTATCAAGCAATTATCATGAAGTGAGTATAATTGAAGTTCATAGTGTAGATTTGAAAGCTGATCATCAGAATCTTGACTTGAATGCTCGGATGAAAGCCAAGAACATTGCAAAATAAGTCCTTCTGAGTATGTACCGATTATGCTCCAATCCTTTTGATTTCCCAACGAACATAAGCGATTCATTTTGTTCTTGTTGAAATCCGTACAACACAGTGTGGTATTTGTGATTTGCATTTTTTGAGAATCATAGTCCAAAAGAAGTAGGTACAAATTGCTCCCATCGGCGGCAATACCAGAACTATAGGGGAGCAGACTGCCTTGAGGGACAGAAAGTTTAATGCGGTTTGCAGCGTTCGGCTCCATTTGCAAAAGAAAAGTAGGTGACCCATCGTAGTTGATATTTGGTATAGGAGATTTTCCATATTTAATGATATAGAGTTTCTCATTTACTGCTAATGGAACTGCACCACCGAATATGTCTTCTATCCAACCGGGATTTTCATCATTGTTCGTCACAACTACTTGGTCAGACAGATAGATTAACTGTAAAGTTGCATAATCGTAATAAAGCAATTGTGCAGAGTAGTCGTTTGTGTTGGGTAGAATATAGTAAGCACCATCTTGATTTCCGCTAATTTCTGTACTGAAAATTCCCGTACTGGGCAGTGCCATTGTCATCTCAAGAGGAGCAGAAGTTCCCGAATCAGTACTTTCTATCTGTGTAGTTGGTTCAGGAATATCAGAAGATGAATTAGTATTGACCTCGTTTGAATTTGTACAAGCAGACAACAAAACTATACAGAAAAGTGAAAATAAAAATATAGCGTTCCACAATTTCATATGTGAGAATACCTCATAAATATTAATAGGGAGCATGTACTATCTCAAAAAGTACAGCGAACTGCTGACAATATCCGCAGTTCGCTGTAATACAGAGATGTGCCAGCATTACATATTTGAATCAGTCAAAGATTCCAAGACCAACATCGTACATATAAAAAGTAGACCCCCCGGTTGTCCAGTGCAGATAGTTGCCATTTCCATTTGGTAGAGCGCTACCAATAGTAATATACATATTCTTGGGGTGAATATATCGAGGCAAAACGTAAAGTCCTCCTCCAGAGCCTCTACCGGTATAGAAGACTTCAATATCGGCTCTACGATTATTAATTGCAGGCTGGAGGTTTACTTCAGGTGCAGAGCCAACTCGATTACAATTAATAACTAGTGTTGGATCGATATACGTAGACCATGCCATGCCGGTGCTACCATTTGCTGTAAATATTACCCTTTCAAACCATTGGGAAGGGTCTCCCGTCCAACTCCATGTTGTTAAAGGAGTGTTTGGTGCGGGATTGCCAGTGGTATATTGGTTAATTAATTTCGAATTCTTGCTCTTTGCAGTAAAGAACGCATATGGATGAGATGTGTCATCAGACTGACAAGACGATACAATATGATTTGCATTATCTGCGGCGCTAGCGTATGCTGAGAGAGACAATACAGATGCGAGCGCAAGGCATAGCACAAATGACAGAAATCGCCTTCCGATTGATAATGTAGTTGACATTTGGCAATCCTCCGATTTGATGAATTTTGTAAAGTTAATATTGCGGGCGATATTTCAGCATCTGCGCGCCGATGCCTAATACTAAATTGTGAACTGTTGTAGAATATGCGTTATCTTGGCATCAAAATAGCACAGTTTTCTACAAAAGTCCACTAAACCTGCGTATACGCAAAAAAATGTGTATGAATGCAAAAAGCCATCCGCGTTCTTTGCGGAAGGCTTTTAATGTGAAATTTTAGATTGGTGGGAAAAATTGTCAAAGTGACTTTAGTTAGAAGGAAAGAGCGATATTCAAAAGCTTGAGAACTTGTAATGCTGTGCCAGTAGTCATCTTTATTAATAGTTGCATAGAGACGATCTGGCACAGGTAAGACAGTGGAAGAACCATCGTCTAAAGATGATACCTCATTTTGGACAGAAAAGCCACAACAAACCAAGTAGTGATCTTTATCTACAGATGTAATCGGATAAAAGATTTCGGAATCACCGTCAACATCATACAAAAGATCAAACGTCTGTATATCGCCGCTCGTATCTAATGCAAAGTAAGTACATTCGGAACCATTCAATTCTCGAATTAGAACATGACCAATATCAGCAAACAGTGGTGTTACGGAAATGTTGCTGATGTCGGATGTAGGAATGCTGTACTGTGATAGAGGAATATGTACTTTCTCCTGATAAAACATTTGCCGGCGTTGCAGAACACCGGCAATGTAATAGACTTTTAAATACACTGAAGTTCGCAGCAGTTTTTGTACAAAAAATATTGTTCAACGTAGAGACCATGTAAAATCCATAGTACCACCCCATGTGACATTCTGGGAATTTGAATCAATTGAGACATGGTAAAAGGCATCTCGTGCCAAAGAAATTCTGAAAGAACTCTCATTGCCAACAGTACTAACTTGGGAATCCGAATTGTTTGATACAATATCCGGATAAATATTACAGTTAACTTGTGCGTTATCTTGGCATCAAAATAGCACAGTTTTCTACAAAAGTCCACTAAACCTGCGTATACGCAAAAAAATATGCATGAATGCAAAAATCCTCTGTGCGAGTTGTTCTGCACAGAGGATTAAAAGAAATATTGGTTATGAGAGAATTGATGCGTTCACAGATGGTTCAGCTATATCAGGCCAGTCTGCGCTAAAAATAAATCGTCCGTCATCATAAGTGAAAAGGTACTCGGCATGATACTTTTCTAAAATGTCTTTAACGTTTCCAATGCCGAAGCCATGAAGCAAAGGGTCTTGTTTGGTTGTAGGGATGTGGCCATCGTTGATCTGAACGATATTACTGGGATTGATAATTAAAATAGAAAGCATATTCTCGCTGTAAAGGATCTGAATACTGACCCAGCGGTTTGGATCGGACAAGCCTGCACAAGCTTCCATGGCATTATCAATCAAATTGCCCAGCACAATAGTCACATCTACACGAGGAAGCCTCAGCGCGGAAAGATCATTGACACGAAACCGCATATCAATGCCTTGCTTCTTCCCAATATATCCCTTTTGGTTTAGAACCGCATCAATAGCAGCATTATGGCTGTTGACAAGCAAAATCCGCTCACTTTGGCGCACATTCAACTCTGAAAGAAATTCTTTGGCATCGTCAATGCGTTCACTTTCCAGCAATTCAGATAAAGTCGATAAGTTGGCCCGGAAGTCGTGCGTCATTTTTCTTTGCCCTGCATATGCTTGACTCAGAGCCTGTATATTTTCGTCCTGAACGTGGGCACGTTCATTGGCAGCAATCAGCTTCTCGCGATTCTCCGCGTTTTCCTCAAGATAGTCCAGCAAAATCAATGCGGCAATATCAACAAGATCGAGAATCAACAAACAAATCTGCCATACACGTTGTTCTTCCGGATAGGAATATACCTGTCTGAGAACAAGCAGTGTGCAGACAGGAAAGACAGCAGATAGGGGAATCCAAGCGCTTGCATGACTCCTTGCGTGCAGAGGACGATGGTATTTTTTAATAATCAGTGCAACAAATAGGGAAATAAACCCACGGACGAAGAATAGCACGGAGTATAGAGGAACATTCCATATATATTCTTCGTAGTCCAAATTTCCAGCATATAGGCAAAAGGACTCAAACCAGTGACTGTAGGAGAATAAAACAGCATAAATGGTTACAACGATGAAGAATCTTCGGTCCCATCGGCTTTGGTATAGGAAAACACAGAATATGTACAGGAACGCAATTTCCTGAAGCATCTTGAACGTATAGCCGAATTTCGTACCAATCGCGATAGCTGAAAATGTGGAAATGCCCCACCATAATAAAATATAAAGCCAGCGATTTTTTGTATTCTCGTTGCGAGTGAAGAATGCATCGAATACAAGAATTTCAACGGCCTGCGCAAAAGCGTTGCCAATAAGGCTAAGAATATTACCCCAGACTACTACCATAGTTGCTGTGCCTGCCATCTTACAAATTTTTGCTTATTGTCGCGGTAATTACGAGCCCCCACAGGAAGCGTTTGACCGACTGTCAGAACTGCACTTGTGCTTTGAAAAGACTGTAGATACGCCATATTTACAAGATAACTCTTGTGGATACGTAAAAATCCATGAGGGACAAGCAGATCCTCAAGCTGCGTCATAGTTAATCGGGTAATTAGCTGCTCACGGCATCCGCCTACCAAATGGAGATACTGCTCGCGTCCCTGACTTTCTATCCATGCAAGAGATTGGACTGGGATAGGCACACTCTCACCCTCACAGAGAATCTCTACTTTCCGTTGACGGGTGCGGCACATTGCAAGGGCATCTTCAAAATAGGCGGGCAGCTTCTTTTCCAGCTCGGATTTAGCAAGATAGCGAAACGCATCTACTTCGTACCCTTCAGGGGCATATTCGCTGAAATTTGTTACGAAAATCAATACGGCTTCCGGATTCATCTTGCGCATCTTTCTGGCAAGGTCAATTCCGCTTTCTTTACCGAGGTCAATATCGAGAAATAGAATGTCATATTGTGCGATAGTGTTAGCACTCATTTCAGCAATATCAGTTAAGCAGCTCAATTTCATGGATTTGCTGGAATAGGCCGGCAATGATAGGATCCTTTTGAACATTGACTGTGCGAATGTTTGATCATCGTCACAAATAAGAATCTTGACCATACTCTCTCCTATATAGGCTCGACTGCCAATCTTTTGTTTGGGGTATGTTTTCAAAATAACGAATCCTCCGGGTTTTGTCAATAGATTTCTTTTTATATACCACGTTTGTGGAATTTAATCAAGCCAATTCCATAATTAAAACGGCGCCGAATTGTAAAATATTTATATTGTGCAAGGAGGGTAAAACGCTTATGTTGTATGATTTTGGGCCACGCCTGTTAAAACTGCGAAAAGACAAAAATCTTACGCAGCAGATGGTGGTTGAACGTGCAAAAGGGTTTGATCCGAACCTGCGACTTTCAGATTCAGTGCTGGGGAAATACGAAAGTGATCTTGCTGTTCCGCGACTGACGGAGGCAGCTGCACTGGCAGACGTTCTAAATGTTTCGTTGGATTATTTGACAAGCGGTGAGAAATGTAATGTCCTATCGCTTAAGGAATTAAGCCCAGAGCAGGTGCAATTGCTTATGGACTTGACAGCGTACATTCGAACCAAGAAAAGAAGATCTCAAGGACACAAAAATGTTCCGAAACCAACAACCGAGGAAACGGAATTGATAACTCGGCTGATTGCTGAGATTTTGTACTGAGTGCTTCTCCATCTTTCAAATTTTGCGTTTATGTCATATTTTTTGCGTTTGTGACATTTTTGTGGCGGGAATTATTTTCTGCTGATAAAATGAACAGCGTAAGGAGTTGACGTAAATGGAAGCATTGGCGGCAAGGATAGCGGCTTTTTGTTTACAAAAGCACTATATCAAACCAGATCAGATTGCTTGGCTGCAATATGGTTTGATGCGCCGCCTAATGGGAATGGTTACATTTCTTCTTCTGCTTCCAGTAGGTGCATTTTTTGACGGATGGGGAAGCACTTTCCTTTTTCTGCTGGTCTTCCGCTTCATTCGTATGCGGACAGGTGGATACCATGCTAAAACGCCGGAGGGATGCCTTTTAGGGTCAACATTTACAATGATCGTATCACTAGAGCTTGCAAAGCGATTGCATCCCGTATCAAATCTGATTTGTCTTGCTGCTGCTTCTATTTTAATTTTAAGATTAGCACCAGCAAATAATGCTGCCCTTCATTTGAACGCGGAAGAACTTGTTGCAGTACGCAAAGAAGTGAAATTAAGATTAGCAATCGTTATGCTTTCGGCGTGCCTATTGCTATTTTTTAGGGAACCGATAGCATATCGAGTAACTTCTGCGATTTTGGCTGTTGCGGTCACACTATTGATTTCTAAGCACGGCTTTGGAATGCAATAAAGCATTCTATTGATAAAAATTTTAAATATAAGGACGAAAGGGGTAATAATTATGGCATCAAAAGAAACCTTTACACAGCATCTTGCCCATGAAATGGCACAGGTAGTTGTTCATCGTGAACGCTACGGATGGCCGCCGGATTCGCCGTGGGGCATGTTTCAGCCTACACGCCCGGAAGAAACTGAAAAGATTGCTGTGAAAGAAGAACAGTAAAATGTTTGTATGATACACGTTTTGGATAACGTGTACACGATGCGCAGTCCACGTTTGTAATTGACGTGGACTGTTGCTGTATATGCGGTACATAGACAGATGAAAAGTTCAGCCATATTTTCGATTTAGATGGCGTTCTGTGCCATACAGATGAATATCACTATATGGCGTGGAAAGCCATGGCTGATGAATTGCATATTCCTTTTAATAGAGAAGTCAATAACCAGCTGCGAGGCGTTTCGCGGATGGAGAGTCTCGAACTAATCCTGCGTAATTCACCAGTCCGTTACAGCGAGCAGGAAAAATTTCTGCTTGCGGAAAAGAAAAACAATATCTACAGAGAGCTGCTACAAAATATAACTTCAAAGGATTTGGCAGATGGTGCATGGACAGTGCTGGATAAGCTGCATGCCGTCCATATCCCGATGGCTATCGGATCTTCAAGCAAGAATACACCGCTTATTGTAGAAAAACTTGGAATTGGATTGTTCTTTGATGCTATTGTAGATGGAAATCAAATTTCACATTCAAAACCAGATCCGGAGGTCTTTTTGCTGGCGGCAGAAAAGCTGCACCAAAAGCCAAGTGATTGCCTTGTCGTTGAAGATGCAGAGGCAGGTGTGAAAGCCGCCCTCAATGGGGGCTTTCTGGTGGCTGGAATCGGGCCGGCTAAAGATTGCCCGAACATCAATTATCCGCTTCTATCGTTAAGTGAACTTCTTGCAGTAGAGGGCCATCCAGCCTGATGGAAAACCAAATAAAAGGTGATGATAAAAGAGCCTGCATTCTGAAGTCCAGTTGGACTTGGATGCAGGCCTCTTTTTTGTTATAAGTTATTTTTCCGTTTTGCGTTTCTTTCAAGTGATGAGCTATATGATTTGCAGTATAAGTAGGAAACTATTGATATCTTGAAATACAGAGATTATTGTACGATTCTCTTTTATAAAAAAATAAAAATAAGGGGCAAGGTTTTTGCCCCATAGCGTGATAGTCTAAAATCAGAGCCACACCAATAGGAGGTGAGTCAGCGATAAATGCATCAGAACGACGCCGCGAGATTATAGAGATACTCTTTTCCAGAACAGAAAAAGTGAAAATCAATGATCTGGTTGTGCGTTTTGGCACCTGTCGCAGAACGATTCGCTACGATGTGGAAATCTTGTCGCTTACATACCAGATAGGAAGCACGCCCGGTCGTCATGGTGGAATATACATTGATTCACCGATTCATTCGCAACCAAGGTATCTTACTCCGGAAGAAGCAGCGGCACTTCTCCACATGCTGTCCTACATACAGGAAAAAGATAAGACATATTTGAAATCCATCCTCCGTGATTTGGCTCGCATTGACCGTCTTTGAGGCGGCTAATGCCTGCACCTTGACAACCGAATATCCAGCATAACAGGTACGTTTCTTTCCCGGCAAGCCCCAGTGGGCGGTTTGGCAAACCGGAATTGCGGTGGGAAAGACCATAATGATACGCCAGCGGCCTCCAGCGTCAGAGGGGGTGACCGAGCCGGAGTTGTAAGCAGTAAGACTCCGGTGGAGTCAGTGAACGGGTGTGCCAACGCCCTGCCTGTTATGTTCCCGGTGTCAGGGGTGCGGGCGGCAAATATGGCACATACCAACTAACTATTTTACTTTTGCCGTTTAGGGCAAATCGTGGGCAGCAGGAACCCAAGCACCTGCTGCCCATCATTTTGCTTTAAACGGGATGGAAAACAGGGGTGTAAACCAATGCAAACCTATCCAACGGGCTATGCGGAATCCCACCGTATGGCCGAGAAAATTTTCCGGGACATTTTGCCCCGGCACGGTATGGCGGTGCGCGAGGAACAAATCGCGCTTTGCCATGAAGTTTTAGATACCTTATATAATAAGGAAATTTCCCTGTGCGAAGCAGGCGTAGGCACCGGCAAAACGCTGGCTTACCTCGTGGGCTGTATCCTTTGGCAGATGCATCGCCCAGAACGGATGAAACTGCCCATCGTTATCTCCACTTCCAGCGTTGCCTTGCAGGACGCTATCCTTACTGAGTATCTGCCCGACCTGTCCGCTGTCTTGCTGGACGAAGGTATCATTACCGCACCCATCACAGCCGTTGTCCGCAAGGGCAAAGAACGCTTTGTCTGCGATGCCCGCCTTGCCGAAAGAGCATCGCTGGTGCATCCGAAACGAACGCGGGAGAAAAGCAGCCTGCGCATTGCAGAAAATATTTTGGACATGGATCATATCCCGGAACTTTCCCGGTATGACCGCTGCCGAATCTCTGTGCCGCGGTCCTGCCCGCGAGATTGTTTCATGCGTTTGGATTGCCGCTATCAGCAATATCTGCGAGATTCCATGAAGCCCGATATCCAAATTTGCAACCACAATTACCTGTTGGCCGATGCTGCACACCGCATGGAAAATCGGCCACTTTTGCTTCGAAGTTATCAGGCGTTGGTGGTGGATGAAGCGCACAAGCTGCCCGATGCTGCCCGCCAAATGTACACAGAAAAGCTGTCTGAAGCAGATATGAACGACCTGTGTTTGCAGTTGCAGCAGGCACACTATTTGCATCTGGAACAGCGCTTGCGGTCGACCTTTCTTGCGCTCTCCATTTCTTGCGGGCAAAATCTCAGCAGACTGAGAAGAAAAGACAGCGTATCGTTTACGCTTACGCCGTTTCGCCGCGAAGCGTTGGCCGATTGCATCGCCATTTTGCAGTATGCAGGCGCGATTCTGGGGATGCCGCGCTATCTGCGGCACAGGCTGGGAGAAGCAGAAAGTTTCTTCCGTCTTTTTTTGTTGGAGGTTCCAACACGCATCCTCTACATCGACTACGATGCCGATGGCAAACCTACGTTCTGCGCCGCCAGCAGCCGCGTACCGCAGCTGCTCCGCAGCGCCCTGTGGAACACACGCGAACCCGCGATTCTGACCTCCGGCACGCTGGCTGCAGCCGGAGATTTCAGCCACACCGAACAGCTTTTGGGGCTGGCGGCTTACCGACCTCTGCGTCATTTCCGAGCAGATTCTCCGTTTAACTACAAGAGAAAATGTCTGTTATACTTTCCGCTGCGCGGAAAAATGCGAATGGACAACCGCCGAATGGCAGAGGAAATCGTCCGATTGGTGGATGCTTGCCATGGTCATGCGCTGGTGCTGTTCACAGCGTACCGCCAGATGGCGGAAGTCCGCGCACTGACGGACGGCCAGTGGTCGTACCCGACCTATCAGGCGTGGCGTAACGGCGGCAAAATTATCCAGAAGTTCAAGCAATCCGGCAACGGCGTTCTGTTCGCTGCTGGCTCCTGCTGGGAGGGCATCGACTTCCCCGGCGATATGGTGTCACTGCTGATTATCGCAAAACTGCCGTTCCCGATACCAGACCCGGTCAGCGACTATGAGCGCCAGCAGTACCCGAACCTGCGTGACTACATAAGCGCCGAAGTCATCCCCGAAATGCAGAAGAAACTGCGGCAGGGTTTTGGTCGTGCCATTCGCACGGAACAGGATTCCTGTGTGGTAGCCATTCTGGATGAACGCGCGGGCATCGGCGGCAGGTACCATGACGCCGCGCTGGCAGCGCTGCCGACCTGCCCAATCACTGAGAAAATTGAAGATGTGCAGCAATTCATCCGGGAGCAGAAGCACCCGGATTACTTTTTGTGAAAAGAGGAACCTGAGATGTACCTTATGCGAAACCAC
>ERZ894251.727-NODE-727-length-14853-cov-37.624747_pt1 | contig 14853 bp, 18 predicted proteins | sample MGYA00380301_ERZ894251 | MGnify/ENA primary metagenome ERZ894251 (study PRJEB32331, sample SAMN06328418) | human gut metagenome | biome: human gut microbiome; feature: stool | host: Homo sapiens | collected 2014-02-13 ... | reverse complement strand
GCTGGTATTCACTTTTCAAGCTGCAAGGCGAACGTTTCTTTTTCCCCGTTCGCCCTATAGCCCAGGAAAAAGGCCGGAATCTTTCCGCTTATAAAAAATTTTTTAATTTTTTCTTGAGTTTGAAAATCCGCAGATCAATGGCGTTTACTGAAAGGCCGGTTTTCTCTGAGATTTCCTTGCTGCTGTATCCGTCCATCTTCATGAAGAGGATTTCGAGGGTGAGCTTGTCCACATTGTGCAGCAAAGAAAAAAGCTCCATATCCTCGATGCTGTCCAGCAGGGCTTCGGTATCCTCGACGGGCAGTTCCAGATCCTGTGCCGAAACCCAGTCCACATAAGGTGACCATTCTACCTGTCGCTGCAGGTACTGCCGTTCCTTATTAAACTGCGCCCAATCGTATGTATGCAGGCGCTGGATAGTGTCCTCATCCACGCCGAGTTCTCTGAGTTTTCTTTCTTCTGCTTCTTTCCATTTGAGCCACTGTTTTTCGGCTCTGGCTTTGTTGTAAGCCATGGCTGTTTCCTCCGATCAATCTGAAATTTTGAAAATTCAGATTGTCGGGGCGGCGGCCTGCCGCTATGAGTTCTTAGCCATGACCTCCTTCTAAAAACATGAAAAAAGCACACCCGCCCGCGGGCGAATGTGCATAGTAAGGCTATCTTATCGGATTTGGTGCTATCTGGTAATAAACAGCAGGATACTGTCGATTGAAAAAGGGCTGCAGCTTCTGGTGAAGCTACAGCCCAAATTTTATGATGCGGTTTTGTTCGCCGCAATGCCGACATCCCCTCTGTGCGGGGAAAGCCGACAACCTCCTGTTATTTTCAGATTTCCCCAAGTAAATTCAGATGGGGACAGTATATAAAATAAAACGGCTTTTTCCCGGAAGATAACCGGAAAAAAGCCGGAAATAAATCGACAAATTATTTTGTTACAAAGCAGCCAAGCATTTTATTCTGCTACAAAACAGTACCCTTTCCCTCTTGAGGTATCAACGCAGTGGATCCGGCACGGGATGTTCAGCTGCTCCAGCCTGAGTTTTTCCTGTAACTGTTGCATACACGAAACGACTTCTCGTTCCCCATGTTCTGGGTCAGGCTGTGCCCAAAGGACATTATGGAAATAATCACAGGGTAGCCCCTCGTTTGGATGGGAGACCAAAAGGCAGAGAATATTAAATTCTCTTTGTTCCAATTCGATTAAATTTCCGCCGATGGATACTTCACGTTTTGGTTGATCAATTTTCAATAGGCCATATTCGTAAATTCCTTTGGGCTGACTGGTTTTCGCCATATTCAAGCCACCTTTCTTTTCTGCTTTACTTTCATTACACAATTTCTATTTTACAATGTCTGGGGAGAACCGGACATAGGAAAATCAAGGAAATTCTTTGTCATCCGTATTTGTATAAAGACAGTTTTCTTTCCTGAAAAGGCCGATGCATTCCCGATTTCAGGCTCTTTTCTGGCAGATTTTCGTAAATCGCTAAAATTATCCGCTTTCTATCTTTTTAAATCGATAAACACTTTCATTATATACTTAGCGATACGAGAAGGTCAAGCGGGTAAAATATATCTATAGGCGAAATTGGAAAGCGGGGTGATGGGATGTTTGATTTTGGGCTTCATTTGCGGATGCTGCGGGAGCGTTACGGCCTTTCACAGGAAGAACTTGGACGGCGTGTGGGTCGGGCCGGGTCAGTTATCAGCAACTATGAGAACAATCTCAAAACCCCTACGCTGGATGTTCTGACAACTATGGCGGCAATTTATAACGTGTCGCTGGATTATCTGGTCGGGTTTGAAAAGAAAGATCAGGTGCTGTTAAATGATATAACTGACCGGCAGCGCGATCTTATCCATCGGTTGATTAAAGAATTCAAAGAAAGTACAAAACCTAAAAACGGAGGCTTGTCTGCGGAGCAACAGGAAATTTTGAATTTAGTAATACAGGAATTTATAAAATAACAGTCTATTAGATGCTTGTTAAACTCTATGCGAAAGATATTACCTCTCGCATAGAGTTTTTTAATAATTAAGTTTTTTCAGAAAACACCTTTTTGCATCGATATAGCCGACATAAGAACTTCCCAGCTCACGTTAAGAACGCTGTTGACAAACATCCCAAATCGGACTACAATAAATTTAATATCCTAAATCGGACATTAAAGGGAGGTTGCTTTATTGAGCATGACTGTTGGAGAAAAACTAAAAGTTATCAATCAGCAAACAAGGCAACTGATTGGGATTTATCGTAATTCTGCCAAAAGAGCAGGCATTTCTGAAAATGAATTTTTAATTTGGTATGCACTGGTGCTTGCAAATGAAAATTACTCTCAAAAAGATATCTATAGTTTGTGGGCATTACCGAAACAGACAGTTAACACAATCATTTGTAAACTTTTAAAATCAGGTGCTCTATTTTTACATACAATTTCCGGCACCCGAAACCAAAAGTGTATTCAGCTTACTGATACGGGAAAGCAATATGGAGAAAGAATGGTATTCCCAATTTATCAGGCTGAACAAAGAGCCTTTATGAAACTGACAAAACAAGAGCAAACAGAATACGCTTATTTACATGAAAAATATATCTGCCTTTTAAATGAAGAAGTCGGCAAAGAAGGAGAATAGAGATGTTTAAGATATTGATTGCAGAGGATGACCAGGAATTACGCCAGCTTTTTCAGCATGTCCTTACAAAGAACGGATACTATGTCAAAGGCGTAGAAAATGGAAAGGCCGCTTTGGAGGCTTTGGATCAGGATTATGCAGATCTAATTATTTCCGATATTATGATGCCAGTAATGGACGGGTATGAATTAGTAAATGCCCTCCGAGAAGCAAAGCTGCAAATTCCTGTTTTAATGATAACAGCGAAGGATGCCTTTGATGATATGCGAAGGGGCTTTCTTTCCGGTACGGACGACTACATGATAAAGCCGGTCAATGTCAATGAGATGGTTTTACGCGTGGGAGCTTTGTTGCGTCGTGCGCAGATGATCAATGATCGTCGGCAGGTGATCGGCAATACAGAATTGTTTGTAGATTCTTTAACGGTAGTTTCAGAAGGTGTATCCTATACCTTACCACAAAAGGAATTTATGATTTTATATAAAATGGTTTCTTTCCCCGGACGAATTTTTACAAGGCAACAGATTATGGACGATATTTGGGGATACGATGTTGAAACGGATACTCATACAGTTGATGTTCATATTGGTAGACTTCGGGAACGTTTTAGAAACAATCCTGATTTTCAAATCATTACTATTCGAGGCGTAGGATATAAGGTGACCAGACGATGAAACCAAAAAAGGGAAAATGGAATTTTAGTCTTGACTTTTATTTCTTTTGGATTAATTCTCTCGTATTTATTGTCGTTTCAATAGTTGCAGCACTTGTTTCAGCAGCGCTATATCACTTTTTTCATCTCACAGTGAATATACCGGAAGCGGTATATGTTGTAGTGCTCTGTATTGCTTTGGGAGGTGCTACTTCTTATTTCCTCTCAAAAAGAATTTTGTCGCCAGTTAATAAATTGGGCAAGGCTATGAGCAAAGTGGCACAGGGGGATTTTACAATTCGTCTGGAATCCGATAACAAACTTACAGAAGTTCAGAAGCTATATCACAATTTTAATCTTATGGTTGAAGAACTGGCTGTAACAGAAACGCTCCAAACGGATTTCATTTCCAATGTTTCTCATGAGTTTAAGACGCCAATCAACGCGATTGAAGGGTATGCTACCCTTCTACAGGAAGATTCAAATCTAACAGCAGGGCAGATAGAGTATATCGAAAAGATATTATTAAATACGACCCGGCTATCCGGTTTGGTAAGCAATATTTTGCTGCTTTCTAAAATCGAGAATCAGGCTATCCCCTCTCAAAATAAGCCTTATTGTTTAGATGAGCAGCTTCGTCAGGCTATAGTTGCATTGGAAGCCAAATGGAGTGAAAAGTCAATTGAGCCTGTTGCAGAGTTAGACAATGTTATTTATTCGGGAAATGAGACCTTACTATTACACGCATGGATGAATCTGATTGACAACGCAGTAAAATTTAGTCCTATTGGTGGGAAAGTAACAATTTGTTTAAAGGCCTCCGAGCAGAACGTACTGATTTCTGTTCAGGACAATGGTCGTGGAATTGCTGAAGCTGACAAAAAACGGATTTTTGATAAGTTTTATCAGTCGGATACCTCCCATAAGGCTGAGGGAAATGGTCTTGGATTGGCATTAGTTAATCGGATTGTTTCCATCCATCAGGGACATATTGAGGTTGAGAACTGTCAGGAGGGTGGCTGTAAGTTTACTGTGGTACTGCCGATATTGTCATGACAATATCGAAAATAAAGCAATAATAGTATTTATTTGAGAACAGACTATTCACTTTTGGTAACCTTGCTCTTTTTTGATGGCTTTGTTAAATTATCGGTTTTCACTTGACAAACATCCGAACTTGGACTATAATATATCCTAAACGTCCGAATTCGGATGTATTGGAGGTTTTTGCGTGGATAACTATATAAAAGGCCAAATCGACATAATTAATCAGAAAATCAAAGAGATGAATGCGCTTTATCACATCGCTGCCGGAAAATCTGGTATTGCAGACGGTGAAGTTTGTATTTGGTCTGCTTTGCTTAATTCTGATGAAGAATACACACAACAGGATCTTTGCGAAATGCTTTCCTTGCCAAAGCAGACAGTGAATTCCCTTATTTCTGGTATGGTGAAAAAAGGCTTTGTGTCGTTAGAACATATGCCGGGAACAAGAAATCGAAAAGTAATTCATCTGTCCGAAGAAGGAATCGTATACGGCAAAAGCAGAGTTATGTGGATTTTTGAAGCGGAACGGAAAGCAATGGAGAACACAGACCCACAGGAAGTACAGGCATGCATCTCCATGCTTGAAAAATATATTGCCAATCTGAAAAGAGAATTTTCAAACGGATAATAAGTGGAGAATGTAAAGGACGATAAATCAGAAAATTCATGAAATGCCTGCTGTGAATTTGATATTCAGACATTAAACTCTATCCATCGCTTAATGATCGGTACAGTTGGTGCGGACAATGTTTTTGCAATTTCAAAGCGGTTAGTTTGATGTTCTGTGTCTTTTTGAAAAAACAGGTATGAAGGAGGAATATATTTGCGTGTAATAGCCGGAAAAGCCAAAGGACGCGCCTTAGTTTCTCCGGAAGGAATAAATACAAGACCGATTACAGCAAAAATCAAGGAGGCGTTATTCAGCATTTGGCAAATGCAAATCGCTGATTCCCGCTTCCTTGATTTGTTTTCAGGCAGCGGGAGCATTGGGATTGAGGCAATCAGCCGAGGTGCTAAAAAGGTTGTGTTTGTAGAGAAAGACCGAAAGGCGATTTGTGTGATAAAGAAAAATCTTGCCAGATGTAAATTTACAGAGGGATATGAGGTGTATCAAGATGATGTTTTCAAACGGATCGGATGGCTTGCAGAAAAAGGATATATGTTTGACATTATCTATCTTGATCCTCCCTTTACGATAGATAAAATTTTTTTGCCTGTTATGGAGTGCTTGTCAAACGCAGGACTTCTTGAAAAAGACGGGTGTATTGCGATTCGTACAAGACGAGAAAAAGAGCTGCCTGACAAAATAGGTTTTCTCTGTAGATTTAAGTTGAAAAATTATGGAATATCAAGCGTACATTTTTTCAGGCGAGCAGAATCATAAACTTGAAAATAGTTTCAAAACAGATAAAGTCGGAGGAATTATGTGTAAAAACAATTTGCCTAAAATCATAGCGATTGTCGGAACAAACGCATCCGGCAAAAGCACATTGGCAATTCAACTTGCAAAAAGATATAACGGGGAGATTATATCCGCCGATTCAAGGCAGGTTTATCGTGGGTTTGATTTATGCTGCGGAAAAGTGACACAAGAAGAACGAAAAACCATACCGCATCATCTTCTTGATGTTTGTGACATAGGGGATTCTTACTCGGTCACAGACTATCAAAAAGCGGTATATGCCATTATCCCAGAAATTTTAGAACGGGGACGCTTGCCTATTATTGTCGGCGGAACGGGACTTTATATTTCTTCTGTGGTAAATGGATACGAATTTAAGGATGAAAGCCTTGACCTGATCTACCGAAAAGAATTAGAAGCAAAGTCTTTAGCTGAATTGCAACAAATGCTGCCGCTGGAGGTTCTGTTGCGCCTGCGTGAAAACGCTTCTGATTTTAACAACAAAAGGCGCATTATCAGAACTTTGGAAAGACTGAAAAACGGGGAGGATTTAGCGAGTCATAATAATCCTCGGTATCATACTCTGCAACTGGGCCTTGCATGGAAAAAGGAGCTTTTACATCAACGGATAGACGAAAGACTGCAAAAAAGAATTAACAATGGTATGCTCGAAGAAGTGCGTCAGTATTTAGACAAAGGAAATCCGCCGGAAGTTTTATGCAATTTAGGTCTGGAATATCGATACATCACATGGTATCTCACAGGCAGGTATTCCTCGTTTGATGAATTCTACGATGAGCTGTCAAGAGAAATAAAGAAATTTGCCAAAAGACAGCTCACTTGGTTCAACAGAGATAAGTCTATCCATTGGCTTGATATGGAGCAGGACGGATTTCTGCAAGCGTGTGAAGTGATAGAGATGTTTATTGATTGATGTAGACTGATTACAATGGTTTACAGAAGAAAAGGAGTAAAATTGATATGAGCAAAACAATTATAACTGTTAGCCGTGAATTTGGAAGCGGCGGACGAAGCATTGCCAAATTAGTAGCCGAAACGCTGGGTGTTCCGTATTACGATAAGGAACTCATCAAGCAGATAGCTGAAAAAACCGGACTGTCTGCGGAATATGTAGAAAATGCGGGAGAGTATGCATCAGGGAAAACAATCCTTTCCTATCTTCCGCCCTTAGAGGGCCAGCCCGGCTTCACCTCCGGTTATACAAAGGGTATGAGCGCCACAGATTTTCTATGGTGTATGCAGAGGAATGTCATTTTGGAACTTGCGGAAAAAGGTCCTTGTGTTATTGTAGGCAGGTGCGCCGATTACATATTGAAAGATTTTCCAGACGCCTTTCATGTATTCATTCATGCCGCAATAGATTTCCGTGCAGACCGAATTGTCCGGTTGTATGGAGAGAGCGAGAAAAAACCGGAAGAACGCCTTACTGATAAGGATACCAGACGCAAGGTACACTACAAACATTTCACCGGTGGAGAATGGGGACAAAGCCAGAACTATCATCTTTGTTTGGACAGCGGTGTGATTGGTATTGAGCGGTGCGCATCTTTAATTATCGATCTTGTCCATGAACGACAACAATAAAATTAGTGGCAAACAAAACCATTCGTGTTTCAAAACATTTGAATAAAGTTATCATCGGAGGACATGGTGCCGTAGCACCCATTTGCAAAAGCAGATCGTATGTCGATGAAGATGTCGAGTGAGCTCGGTTATTTCAATACATAACTGTGCTCACTTTTTATGTTAAGGAGGTCATTCATGATGGAAAAGAGTCTGAAAACCAATATATCAAATCAAGCAGAAACCAATATGTTGGGATATGAGAAAATCGGAAAGCTGCTACGAATGTATGCGATTCCCGGTATTATTTCAATGCTTGTAAATGCACTTTACAACATTGTTGACCAAATATTTATCGGTCATGGGATTGGTTATCTTGGAATCGGTGCAACAAATATTATTTTTCCGATCACGATTGTGTTTGCCGCTTTCGCCCTAATGTTTGGCGACGGATCATCGGCATATTTGAGCTTAATGCTTGGAGCAAACAAAAAAGATGAGGCCGGAAAAGGTGTTGCAAACGGAATTATGCTATCAGTTGCCACATCCGTACTGTTTACAGCTGGCGTTCTGATCTTTTTTCCGCAACTGTTAAAGATGTTTGGATGTACAGCTGAATTTGAACCATATGCCAAAGATTATGGTTATATCATCGCTATAGGTCTTCCTTTTATGACAGTCGGTGCAACATTAAATTCCGTTATCAGAGCAGACGGCAGTCCCAAATACGCAATGGGTTCCATGCTGGTAGGTTCTATTTTGAATGTTATTTTAGATCCTATTTTTATATTCGTGTTTGATTTGGGAGTAAAGGGTGCGGCAATTGCAACGGTCATCAGTCAGATCGTATCCTTTTTGCTGAATTTGATTCGTTTTAGAAAACTAAAAAACATAGAATTAAAGCAGAATTTCAAATTCAGTTTATCTGTTGCAGGAAGGGTTTCTATGCTTGGCATCAGCAGCTTTATTACACAGATATTTGCAGCGATTATTATGGGTATGCAAAATAATTTGCTGAAAACCTATGGAGCTGCGTCTATTTACGGTTCTGAAATTCCTATTAGCGTGGTCGGGATTGTTGTGAAAGTAAGCGAAATACTGAACAGTATCATATTGGGGCTGGCAATGGGTTCGCAGCCAATTATCGGCTATAATTACGGCGCTAAAAATTATGATAGAGTTAAGAAAGCATTGAAATTGACAATTATAAGCGGCCTGATTGTCAGTACAACTGCGTTCATATTGTTTCAAACTATACCCGATAAGATCATCTTACTTTTCGGGGGCGATGGTGATTATAATTATATTGAGTTTGCTAAAACTGCCTTTCGCATTTATACACTGCTTATCATCGGAACCAGTGTTCAAACTCCAGTTGGAATCTTCTTGCAGGCTATTGGAAAAGGCGGAAAAAGCTCTGTGCTCTCCCTGTCAAAGCAAGCAATTTTCCCAATTGCGGGAATGTTGCTGCTATGTCCACTGATTGGTATTACCGGCGTGCTGGCTGCGAGATCAATTTCTGATGGACTGGCATTTATGTTATCGCTCATTTTGCTTGTGACCGAAATGCGTTCGTTTGGCAGGAAAAAACAGGAAATAAAAAATCAAGAAACCGTTTGAAACTATTAATCAAAATAACGCGGCAGACATTTGTTTTTGCGATTTGCAGAAATAAGTTAATGGGTGCGGAATGTGATGTATGAACGGAATTATCTATTAGACCATAGAAACCAGTTCCCACGGGAACTGGTTTCTATCTTTTGTTACGAATTGTTGAGGAAGAGTTGAGGTTGAGTTGTAAAACCCGCAGTATCATAAATGCGTAAACAGAGATAAAGGAGTATTAGCGATGAGACAAAAAGGAGTTTATCTGATGGGGAAAGTAATAAAAAATTTGCTGGCAGGCATCGGCGTAGTATTTATTGGGCTTGTGGCTTGCAAGGTATGGGAGAACCGCAACCGACCGGAAGAATTCGAGCATAAGGGAAATGATGCGTCAACACCACCACGGTCAACGACATTATCCCCAGAGGAGATTCAGCAAAGAAAAGAAATCCTTAGAGCTGCTGCGGCTAAGACAACAACAAAGGAGAATAAACAAGTTCCCATATCTCAACAGGTTAATAAAAGTCCTGTGATACAGGATGTTGTAATGAATACGGAAAAAACTATTACAACCGATGCAGTCACAGATACGAGAACTATTGAAGGCAGTGATAAACCAACTACTAAGCAGACAATAGAAGAAAGTCAGACTTCTTCCACCAAACAAGAAGAGTCCAAAAAGTAGCATCAAAGTGTCGGCAAACTGGCTTTATCTCCTGTTTGCCGACACTTTGATGATTTCTCAGAGCAGTATGAAGATCATTGCTTAGAAGAAAAAATGGAGGGTTTATAATATGAAAATTTATAATAAAAGGTCTTTCGTTGAAGGCGTGTTCATGGTTATATTAGGCTCTCTGAATTTAATAACTAGTTTAACAAACCATACCTTCGACATAAAACATATTCTTCTGATAATTGCACTTTATTTCATGGGTGGAGGAATGATTATTCGTAGCTTATTTCTTAAATTTTTCAGAGAAGATGCCTTAGAGAAAATGGACAAACAGAAACAACTAATTACACTCAAGTCAAAAAGTAAAGCATTTAGGCTCACACAAACTATTTCGTTTCTATTGATGTTGGGTTTGATAGTTATGGGAAAAATATCTGGCTATGAAGGATTTATTGCCATGGCAGTTGGATTGGGATTTGCATTTTCCATATCAATGTTTACGGAAATTTTCACTTTCCTATATTATGATTCAAAAAATTAGGAAGCTTTTATAGTTATCAGTAAGGGATCTGATTCTCTTTTTCGGACGCATATACCGTTCAATATCTATGTTTATGCAGATATATAGTCGAAAGCTTTGTATTCAGATCCCTATTTTTCAGAGCTTTGTGGCATTGAAATCAGGAAGGAAACTTGATTGTAGGAGGAACTAGTGATGCCGAATATCTCTTATCAGGAAATATTTTGGCTCTTTATGTTGGGAAACATATTGGGTGTTATTGTGGAAGGCCTCTGGTGCTTATTTCGCTACGGGAAATGGGAGACACATGTGGTCGCATTGTGGGGACCGTTTAATATTGTTTATGGGATTGGTATTGCGGTTTTTTACATAGGAAATACGTTGTTTGGCAGCCAAAGCCGGTTGGTCCGTGTTATATTACTCGCTCTTCTCGGATCTTTTGTCGAATATCTGTGTGGCTTGGTAATACGGATTGGAATTCATATGAGAGCATGGGACTATAGCAATCACTTTTTAAATCTACAAGGGCTTATCAGCCCGAAAATGACATTAATATGGGGATTTCTGGGATTCGGATTTGACCGCTTTCTGTATATACCGCTGAGAAAATTGGTTGCCACTATGGTTGGAGGTCTGTGGGAGATTGCCTGTATGATTCTTTCCGCATTTATGATTATAAATCTTTCTTTTACAGCGGTATGCATTATCCGATGGGCCAACCGGCACAGAGGAAAGCCACCTAAAAACAAAATGACGCAATGGATTGATGGTCGATATCCTGATATACGAATGAAAAAGAAATTCTGCGACTGGCAGTTCATCGAGGATACCGTCGGAGCGATTTCAAATGCCAGCGTTGCGGAAGTCCCGGCACGATAGGCCATAGTAACTTAAAGGATGGAGGGAAAGTCATTGTCTTGCGAAAAATCAAAGTTTATTCATAATTCATGGCTTACTGTCCCAAATTTGCTTTCTCTATTTCGCCTTTTGCTAATTCCGTTAATTATATGGCTCTATTTTTGGAAAAAGGCATATTACGGTGTGGTGGGCATACTTCTGCTATCTGGATTGACAGACATATTAGATGGATACATAGCAAGGAAGTTCAACATGATCAGCAATATTGGAAAGGTACTTGATCCACTTGCTGATAAGCTGACACAAGGAGCGGTGTTTCTTTGTTTAGGAATTCGCTACCCAATATTGATTCTGCTGATTCTTGTGATGGTCTTAAAAGAAATTGCTTCCGGCATAGTATCTTTGGTGGCTTTTCGTAGATCGAAACAGATAAAAAGTGCGGCTTGGCATGGGAAAGTTACAACTGGTCTTTTATATCTTACCATGCTTTTGCATCTGCTTTGGGGAAATGTCCCTGGCTATATAACCGTCGGTCTAACTTCCGTTTGTGTTTTCTTTATGATGATATCACTGATTCTATATATTCGTAGGAGTGTTTTGCTAATCAAAACAGCAAAACAGCATGAGAAAGAAGGATAGTGGAAATGAGCGGTTTATTTAGATGCTTTTTATACCTTGCAACGATCAGCCTTGGCTTTTTCTTTCTTGGAAGGCTTTTCCCAAAGAAATGGATTCGCTATGAACGATTTCCTTTTCAAACGTTTCAGTTTGAACGTAACGGAGAATTTTACAGATGTTTTGGTGTGCGCAGGTGGCAAAACAAGCTTCCTGATATGAGTAGAATTTTCCCAAGGTTAATGCCATCAAAAAAGCTTCCATCTTCGATAACATCAGAAAATATGGAATCAATGATACGGGAAACCTGCATCGCAGAGCTCACTCACAGTCTGTTATGTGTCATGGGCTTTGGTTGCGTATTGATTTGGAAAGGGATTGGCGGTTGGACTATTTCCCTACTCTATCTGATAGGTAATCTTCCATTTAATATTATTCAGCGATACAATCGCCCAAAGTTGGTTCGATTGTTAAAAAGAATGAAAACAAAGAAACCCAACTGTGCAAAAAAAGAAGAACAGGAGAGCTTCCATGAAGAAGGTTCTGATATTGAGCTGCAATACAGGGCAAGGGCATAATTCATGTGCGCAGGCCCTCAAGGACTATTGTGACAAAGAAAAACGAAGCTGTGAAATACAAGATGCCCTTATTTTTATCTCGAAACAAATATCCAGTCTTATATCTTGGGGACATAGTTTTATCTATAGGCATTTACCATTTTTGTTCCGTTTGGGGTATCGGTACAGTGAGAAACATTCTGCTATGTTTCAAAAGGGTTCCCTGATCCACAAAATTCTGATTTCTGGATCGGAACGCTTGCACCAATATTTGATTAACGAATCATTTGACACGGTAATCTGCACCCATGTTTTTGCCGCAATTATGATAACTGATGTAATAAAGCGTTATCCGATTTCCATAAAGACCGCTTTTATAGCGACCGACTACACCTGTTATCCCGGTTTGGATGCCTGTAATATGCAAAAATATTTTATTGCAGATAAAACCTTTATAGATGATTTTGTCAGCACGGGAATTTCCTGTGAACACATGGTGGTCTCTGGAATTCCCGTACGCCGTTCTTTTTGTAGGAAAATCGAGAGAGCTGATGCGAAACGTCTGTTAAATATTTCGGCAAAGAACAAACACTTACTTGTTATGTGCGGCAGTATGGGATGCGGTCCTATTGCAAAGATGATGAAACAGATTGCAAAGGAAATGACAGAGGATATGGAGGTTTCTGTAATCTGCGGAACAAACAAACGACTTTTTAAGAGGTTAAATCGGAGATACAAACAGAACCCTTATATCCATATAATAGGTTACACCAACCAAATGCCGCTTTATATGGATTCCGCCGATCTTTATTTAACCAAACCTGGTGGAATCAGTGTAACCGAAGCGGCAGTCAAATGTCTGCCTATGGCATTTATCAACGCTGTTGCGGGATGTGAGCAGTACAATATGGATTTCTTTTTGAATATGGGGGCAGCTATTACCGCAGATACACCTAAAAAACTGGCCGCCAAAAGCATGGAACTGCTCCGCTCTCCTACGGAAATACATGATATGGAAAAATGCTTGCGGGAACATAAGCCACCAAACGGTGCAGAGTACATTTACAAAGAATTGCAGTAAAAGGAAAGAAGCGATGTAGTATTCAGGAATACTTGGCGTTTACTGGATTTATCGATTCGTTTTGGGAATTATACAGTTTTTTATTTTTTCAAAGACTTTACCGATTCCAAAGCGCACATAGGCAGCCATTACATATTAAATTACTATTTGGTTACAGGAGCAAAAAACAAATGCAAAAAGGAGCAATGGTAGACTACCGAAAATTTCGGTTGTGCAAATTAAACACCCCAGAGTTTTCACATTTGAAAATGCTGATTTTTTGGCCGCTTTTTGGACTGATGTTTTTAACTGTCGAGCGGCTTTGGATCAGGGAAAGCTATTATCCGATTTCCTGTCTGTTGGATGAAGTCATCCCTTTCTGCGAGTATTTTTTGATTCCCTACTTATTTTGGTTTGTATTTCTGGTAGGCATCCATATTTATACTCTCTTGTTTGATACGGATTCTTTCAGAAAGCTAATGAAATTTATTATCATATCCTACTCGGCGGCAATGATGATTTATATCCTTTTCCCAAATTGTCAAGAGCTTCGCCCGCCAGTGTTTGAACGAGATAATGTATTCACTCAATTTATGGCTGGACTTTATCAGTTTGATACAAACACGAATGTTTGCCCGTCAATGCATGTCATTGGTTCTGTAGCTGTTATGCTCTGTGCTTGGCACAGTAAGCATTTTAGTACCAAAGGTTGGAGGATTATTTTTGTTATTACCGCTTTGCTGATATCGATTTCAACTGTATTCCTGAAACAACACTCTGTGTTGGATATCCTTGCGGCAATTCCAATCTGCGTTTTAGCATATATAGTTACATATAGCAAGAACAAAAACAACAAGCAAGTTCATTCTCTGGGAGAAAACGAGGTGCATTTATGACATTAGCACAAATATTAGCATTTGGAATCTTTGTTGTAATGTTTTTGCTGGTAGTAGCGGATAAATTTGAGCGACATCATATAACATTGGCCTGTGGCGCTACTACATTGGTACTTGTGTTTGGCGTAGCGATGCACAGCGGAGAGGCCGTCCTCGAGACATTGAATCTGAGCAGCTTCTTTACTGCGGATTTTTGGTATGTTTCTGGACAAGCAGAAACTTCGACTGCTGGGATCAACTGGGCTACAATCGTTTTTATCTTAGGCATGATGATTATGGTGGAAGGGATGGCGAAAGCAGGAGTTTTTCGATGGTTGTGCCTAAAATTAGCGAAATTAGTTCACTATAAACCGGTTCCACTTTTTGTGGCATTTATGGTTTTGTCATCTGTATTGGCTATGTTCATTGACAGTATCACAGTGATTTTGTTCTTAGCGGCAATTACGGTAGAGCTGGCGAAATTATTGAAGTTCAATCCCATCCCTATGGTTTTATCTGAAATTTTTTGTGCGAATCTGGGAGGGTCTGCGACCATGTGCGGAGATCCACCGAACATCATTATCGGCACAGCGCTTGGCTACTCTTTCACCGATTTTTTGGTGAACACCGGGCTCATCGCAGCGATAGGTTTAGTATTGGTCATTCTGTATTTCTATTTTACATACCGAAAAAAACTGTCATCAACCAGTGAAAGCCCAATTGATCCTGCGACAGTTCCTTCCCCGGAAAGCGCCATTACAAATAAACATG
>ERZ894251.712-NODE-712-length-15081-cov-5.195395_pt1 | contig 15081 bp, 12 predicted proteins | sample MGYA00380301_ERZ894251 | MGnify/ENA primary metagenome ERZ894251 (study PRJEB32331, sample SAMN06328418) | human gut metagenome | biome: human gut microbiome; feature: stool | host: Homo sapiens | collected 2014-02-13 ... | reverse complement strand
GTATGGAGTCATTCTGCATCAGGAGCTGCTGTTCAAAGCCGGTATTCAGGATACCTCCCACAGCCAGGATGAGCAGGATACAGATAGTGGGCCGGATTGCCGGAAGGGTGATATGCAGAATCCTCTGCACCCGGTTGGCGCCGTCCACCTCCGCCGCTTCATACTGTTCCTGATCAATTCCTGAAATGGCAGCCAGATAGATGATTGCATTATAGCCCATAACCTTCCAGGTATTGGCTATCGCTATGATCCACCAGAAATAGGGGCCCTTCTGGAAAAACAGGATATCCTCGTCCGTAAAATGAAAGAACTGAAGAATATCATTTACCACACCGTCTCCGGAAAGGAAGGTGAGGAAAATATTCGCCGCAATAACCCAGGAAATAAAATAGGGAAGGTAGGATGCGGTCTGCACAAATTTCTTCATACGCATGCTGCGCACCTCATTCAGGAAAATCGCTATAAGAATGGGCGCAGGGAAAGAAAAGAGCAGCGTCAGAAGGCTGGTAGCCAGCGTATTGCGCATTATCATAACAAAGTCATTCTGAAAGAAATATTCAAACCAGTCCAGCCCCACAAACGGCGCTCCCAGCAGATCATGGAAGTAGCCTTCCGTTGTGGGCGAATAATTGGTGAATGCCATGTACAGGCCGGTCATCGGCGCATAACATATAAACACCACCCAGACAACAGCCGGAAGCATCAGCAGAAACAGATACCGCTGATCCCACAGCCTGTTCTTCAGCGGTTTTTTCGGCGGCTTTACCGCAGCGCTTTTCGCCATATTGTTACCCCCTTTTTTTAAGAAACGCGGTTTTTATAAACCGCGTTTCCTGTTGTTCTCTTTGTTCAGTTTACGCGCCCTTCTAGTTTTCCGCATTCCATATAGCCATACGCGCCTGGTAATTTTCATTGATTTTCGCTTCTACCTCTTCCATGCCCGCCGCGTCACAGTCCGCTATCATCTGGTTATAAATCTTATCCAGCTCTTCATCCGATGCCGCGTTGATCATCTTGGGGTATGCCTGTTTGATAATATCCTGTACCTTCTGGGCTTTCAGGGCGACAGGATCATTTCCCGTAGGAATCAGGTTGTCAAATTCAGCGGTATCCCAGTAGGTATTTGTCAGATTCTTTTCCGCCCAGGTTGCGGTAATGTCTTTTCTGGACATCTGCATACGGCAGGGAGAGCCGTCCTTATGAGTGGAGGCATTTCTTACAAACCATGTCCATCTGGTAATACCTGTCTCTTCTCTTGTTTTTTCCAGATTATTCTGCAGGCCGTCCAGTACCTCCTCATTGGGAACATAGGTATCGCCGTCTTTTGTCCAGTCCTTCCCTTCAATTCCCCATAACAGCAGATCCTGGCCTTCCTGGCTCGCACAGTAATCAATGAATTTCAGGGCGGCATCCAGGTTCTTGCAGTTATTGGTTACGGCAATGGCATCCCAGCCTAAAGAAGAACGTCCGCCCAGTGTCGTTTTGTCTGCGTCGTATCCGTCCGGAACCACCTTATATGCCAGATAGTTTGCATCCTCTCCGACCGTGGAGGTCAGGCTGGAATTGGCTGTCCATGCATTCCAGTAGGCTCCCATATAGCCTAAGATATTTCCCGTTGCCAGCTTCTGGTTGAACAGCTCATCGTTATTGGACACCCATTCCTTTTCCAGAAGGCCTTCCTGATGCACGCCGTTGATGAAATGCATGGCTTCCAGATATCTGGGATCCCTGATATCCCAGTAAAGCTGTCCATCCTTCTCATAGTAAGTTTTCATACCGTACATGCCGAGGATTGCGTTCTTGCTGTCCTGCTCATCCGCCAGGGTAAGGGCAAAGGTTTCTTTTCCGTCAACCTCCGGGTATTTTTCTTTGTACTGCCGGAATATATCCATCATCTCAGAAGTGGTGAAAGGCTCGTCGCTGTCCGCCCTGTCTTTTCCCACCAGCTCACACATGATATCGTATCTGAGGATAAATCCGTTTACCGGGTCGGGATCCATTCCATACCAGTTGGACAAATAATAATTCTGCCCGTCAGTCCATCTCGTTTTCTTCAGTGTATCGCCGTACATTTCCGTCACATTGGGCATCTGATCCAGATAATCCGTCAGATTTACCAGTGCCCCCGCCTCGATGTATTTATTTACAATATCGCTTCCTCTGTCCATCAGGACGATATCCGGGTAATCCTTCCCTGCAAGCATCAGCGCCAGCTTTTCTGCGGGGTCACCTGTAGGATTTACCACCTCGATATTAATTCCGGTGCGTTTCATCAGTTCCAGGGCAACAGGGTCGTCAAACTGCTTGGAACCCGAGTTTTTGTCAAAAAAAGTGAGTGTTGGTGTTTCCCCATTGTCTGCTGCCGATTCGGCAGTGTCTGCCGCCGGTGTTTCCCCTCCCCCGGCTGTTGTACTGCTGCTGCTGTTGCCGCAGCCGGCAAGCATGGTAACTCCCATTGCCAGGGTCAAAAACATTGCTATAGCCTTTTTCATAGTGCCCTCTCCTTTTCTGTATAATATGTATACTTAATAACTTTTACATGCATATAATAAGTCAATTTTTACCTTTTATACATATTAAAATTTTACAGTTTATATAAATATTGTACATTTATAGAAATAAAGAGGGATTTTTATATCAACATTCAACAATTTATATAAAAATATTACAATTGCAAATCCTTCTGCTCTCTGATAATCGGCAGTTTGATATAAATTTGTGTTCCTTCCCCCTCTTTGCTGTATACTTTTACCCCATAGGCCTGCCCGTACTGAAGCTGAATCCGGATATGAAGATCATTCTTTTTGGATGCATGATGCAGGAGCCTCAGGTAGTAGAAAAAATCAAAAAAACCTATTCTTTTGTAAATCTGGTGTTTGGAACCCACAATATTTTTAAGTTTGCAGAGCTTTTTTACGATATGCTGTTATCTGACATGCAGATCGTGGATATCTGGGAGGGAACGGATCAGATCGTGGAGGATCTTCCCACAGAGCGCAACTATACGTTCAAATCCGGTGTAAATATCATGTTTGGCTGCAATAACTTCTGTAGCTACTGTATTGTGCCTTATGTTAGAGGAAGAGAGAGAAGCCGGAAACCGGAAGCCATTGTAAAGGAAGTGGAACGTCTTGTGGCAGACGGAGTTTCCGAAGTAATGCTTCTGGGACAGAATGTAAATTCCTACGGAAAAACTCTGGAAAATCCAGTGACCTTTGCCCAGCTTCTTACCATGCTTGAAGAAGTGGAAGGACTGAAGCGCATCCGTTTTATGACTTCTCATCCGAAGGACCTTTCTGATGAGCTGATTGAGGTTATGGCAAAAAGCAAAAAAATCTGCCATCATCTCCACCTTCCTCTTCAGTCTGGCAGCAGCCGTGTTCTGAAGGAGATGAACCGACGCTATGACAAAGAGAAATATCTGAACCTGGTAGAAAAAATCCGTACTGCCATCCCGGATATTTCTCTTACAACGGATATTATTGTAGGCTTCCCGGGAGAGACAGAGGAAGATTTCCAGGAGACTCTGGATGTGGTAAAAAAGGCCGGATACGATACTGCCTTTACCTTTATTTATTCCAAACGCACCGGAACTCCGGCAGCCGCCAAAGAGGATCAGGTTCCGGCAGATGTGACAAAGGATCGTTTTAACCGTCTTCTTGCTCTTGTACAGGAGCAGGGAAGAATCCGTTCCTCCCGGTTTGCAGGAACCGTTCAGGAGGTTCTGGTAGAAGAGGAAAGCAAGGAGAAGGGAATTTTTACCGGAAGGACCCAGTACAATCTTCTGGTACATTTTCCGGCAGATGAAAGTCTTCTGGGCACTTATGTAAATGTAAAGCTTGAGGAGTGTAAAGGCTTTTATTATCTGGGAAGTCTGGCTGACTGAAAAAGTATTTTCTGCAGTTGAACAGACTGTTTCAGGAAAGAATATTTACTTAAATGAGGAAAAGAGGAGAGAGAATTGAAAAACAGCAAATACGAAATTGATATGTGCAATGGCTCGATTATGCCCAAGCTTATTTCATTTTCGATTCCGCTGATGTTGTCCGGCATTTTGCAGCTGATGTTTAATGCAGTGGATATTGTGGTGGTGGGAAGATTCAGCGGCAGCCGTTCTCTGGCAGCCGTAGGATCAACTACAGCGCTGATTAATATTTTTACCAATCTGTTTATAGGTGTTTCTCTGGGAGCAAATGTGCTAAGCGCCCGTTTTTATGCTTCCGGAAAAGCAAAGGAAATGTCCGAGACCGTACATACTTCTATTATGTTTGCTCTGATCAGTGGCGTTGTGATGGCATTTGTGGGACTGGGCTTTTCCAGATTCGCCCTGGAGCTTATGGGTACTCCGGCAGATGTAATTGACCAGTCAGCCCTTTATATGCGGATTTATTTTATCGGAATGCCTTTTTTTATGCTGTACAATTACGGGGCAGCTATTTTAAGATCTGTGGGAGATACTAAAAGACCGCTTTTGTTTCTGATCATTTCAGGAATCACCAATGCGGTTCTGAACCTGATTCTGGTGATCTGGTTCCGTCTGGATGTAGCGGGAGTTGCCATTGCAACCATTATCGCTCAGATGATTTCCTGTATTCTGGTTTTGCGATGCCTGTATAAATCAGAGAGCAGCTATCAGCTCCGTTTTTCCAGACTTACTATTAAGTGGAAGTACCTGAAGCAGATCTTTCAGGTAGGTATTCCGGCAGGACTTCAGAGCACGGTTATTAATTTTTCCAATGCAATGCTGCAGTCCTCTGTAAATTCCTTTGGCTCCGTTGCCATGGCAGGCTATACGGCTGCCAACAATATTTTTGGCTTCCTTTATGCTGCAGCCAATTCTGTTACTCAGGCATGTATGAGCTTTACCAGTCAGAATTATGGAGTGGGTAAACTGAAACGAATGGACAAGGTTCTTGTAAACTGCATGATTCTTACTGTAGGAGTTTCCTTCAGCCTGGGTTTTGGAGCCTGGTTCTTTGGTTCCGGCCTTCTCAGGATTTACACCAGCGAGGCAGATGTGATAGCCTGCGGACTGGAGATCCTTGCCTTTACCACAGTTCCTTATTTTCTCTGTGGTATTATGGACCTTTTTCCGGGAGCGCTGCGCGGAATGGGCTACTCTGCTGTACCCATGATTCTTTCCGTGGTTGGAACGGTTGGAATGAGGATTATCTGGATCTATCTGGTATTTCCGGCTCACAGATCCCTTGATTTTCTTTTTATTTCCTATCCTGCCTCCTGGACGGTTACTATTGTGCTTCAGGCAGTATGCTTTTTCTTTGTCAGAAAAAAAGTGCGAAAGACTGTGCTGGCAGGACAGTATACAGCCTGAATGCAGAGACCTGCTGATAATCAGCTGCGAAAGAGAACAGGGAAGATTTCAGGAATAAAAATGCAGATTCTATCATTTTTTAAGACAGAGTGTTTATCTGGCTTCAGACCGGAAAAATACTCTGTCTTTTTCTGTAAATGTATGATAAAATCAAAAATAATCAGGGAAATCTATGAAATATCAGGCTGTGAGATTTTTGACAGACTTTTCATAAAATTTACTGGAAAGATAAAAATATGCAGCTATAACCGAATCAGCTGATTTAGAAGCTGCAGATTAAGGAAGAGGAAAAATGAAGGTATCAAATTATGAGATCACACGGAACAGAATGCGGGATGAATTTATAAAATATGACCAGGAAAAAATGATCCGGAAATTTTCTCTGAAAAATGACGGACAGTATCTGTACCTGGATTTTATGGGAAGACCCTACAGAATTAACCGCAAAAACGGTGTGGTGGAATGGTCTGAGGATGGGTTTCACTCAGCTGCAGAAGCAGATTTCAATGAGTCCATGACAATCTATGATGTACTTTGTTATTCAAAAGATAACTGCAGCCTGTCCGGAAAATTCTGTTCCATCAGTATGCTGAAGGGTATTGTGCAGGCGAATCCTCCGGGCGTAAATCTGTTCCAGAAAATTGCAGATGGTTTTAACGGAAAAGTGGAAGCCCTGGAAAAGGCCTGTGGATCTTTTGGCGAAAAAATAAATATGAAAGGAGATGTGGCGGTAAAGCTGTACCCGTTTTCTTTTTTGCCTGTGATCCTTCAGTTCTGGGAAGGAGACGAAGAATTTCCCGCAAACCTGAAATTTATGTTTGACGAAAATATCCTGCAGTACATCCATTACGAGACGATCTTTTATCTGCTGGAGCATGTGACAGGCAGGATTCAGGAGACTATGGTGATGGGGAAGAATGAATTCGGCGGAAGAAATCTTTATACAAACAAATGATTGGAGATATTGCTATTATGAGGAATCCATGGCCAATTTTCAGCATTGCTGCTCTCTCCGGAGCTGCGTGTCTGATTTATGATCACTTTTTTTCTTACGAGACTATGTGGATTGCTGTTGTAGTGTTTCTTGCACTGCTGGCTCTGTGCTTTTTCGCATATTGCAGATATGAACGCTGGTTGGCAAAGAAACTGAACCCCTATGTGGTGGCTTATCAAAGTGACCATGATCTTGAAAAACTGAAACAGGGACTGGATCACTGGCGTCCCTGGGCACTCAGCAGGCATTCTAAAAATATCATTACAGCGAACTGGTTCTCCGCTCTGCTGGAGCAAAAGCGCTGGGCAGAAGCAGAAGAGACTCTGGAACAGTTTCTGCATCAGGCAAAAAATACGCAGGATAAAATAGGGTATCACCTGCTTCGGGGTGATTACGCAAGGGCGATCGGAGATACAGAATTAGAGGAGCAGGAACGACTTCTGAGCCAACAGCTAAAAACCCGGCTTGGAAACAAAAAGGGAGAATCAAGAGTACCCGCAAACGCCAAAGAGAGTAAATATGCTTTCTTTTGCTGGCTCTCTTTCAGCTTTGGTCTGGCACTGCTCGGAATCATCAGTAATATAATCGCCGGGGACTCAATCCTCGGATCATTTGGAGCCGGACTTTTGATTTTAAGCCTGTTTTCGTTCCCGGTCTGCCTGATCTGGCTGATCCTCTGGTTGATCCGGCGAAGAAAGGAGGCTGTTAAATGACTTATATCCTCCCGGTACTCTATGTGATTGTGTCTTATACATTCTTTCTTTTGGCAGTCTGTTTTGGCAATGCGATCACATTGCAGATAGTATCGATCCTTCTGCCCTTTATCATGGGAATCGTCAATTTGATCGTTGTGCTGACCGCAGGAAGAAAGTGGTCAAGAAAGACATTGCTGAACTGCACTTTGATCATCAAGTATGGACTGATCCCGTTCTACCTGGTCGGAGGGAGCATCACCGTATATGTAACGCTGATGGCATTCTTCCCATTGCCGCTGATGGCGTTGTTTGGACTGGTAACCATTGTTTTTTTGATTTTTGGATACGGGATTCTATTAGGGGCAGCTCCCTATGCTATCGCTTATCTGATAAAGTCATGCAAAGACGGCATTCATCCGAAATGGTTGGCGGTTTTAGCTGGAATCTGCCAGTTCTTCTTTTCCTTTGATGTACTTGCAATGATGGTTCTGACATTAAAGGAGCGGTACAGGGTCAAAACCACCATTGCCGTTTTCTGTGCAATGTGTCTTGCGCTCCTGCTGATCCTACTCTATGTGGTCATGACGCTGATCGGTGTATAATCGCCATTTATAAAGGATATGAGTTGTTCATACATAAAACAAATTTGATGGAATCGCAGAAAGGATTTACGCTTATGAAAAAACAATGGATTGCTTTACTGACAGGATGTGCGCTGGTGTGCAGTATGCTTGCCGGATGCGGCTCAAAACCTCAGACATCGGCTCCGGAAGCTGCGGGCAGAGATAAAGGCTGTACGGATGAGGCCATTCTGTCTCAGCTGAAAAATGACGGGACGCCTGAGTTCGTACTGGAGGGTACTTACTACACGCTTCCTTTGGAAACTTCCCGGCTGATACAGGCCGGATGGAGTCTGGAAACGGGAGAATATGATGCGGCTGAGGTTTCGCTGCAGCCCGGCGAGCGTATTTATGGGGAACTTTCCAAAGACGGTCAGGAAATGGATGTTGCAATCGTAAATGACGGGACAGAGCCATGTAAGCCTGCTGAGGGCGGAATGGTGGCGGAACTGGAATACTCTGCGGATAAGGATCAGCCAGATTCTGATTTCTTTGTAACGCTCAATGGGATCAACTGTGTCATGTCCAACGAAGCCTTACAAAAGGCGTTGGAAGGTGTAGACGGATATGAACTGAATTCCGCAGGAAATATCGACATTAATCGTACTGTTGGTGATGATGAGATTGCTGTTTATAAAGTCATGCTGGGTGATGACTACACAGCGATCACACTTGCTTCGGATAATATTTTTGAATACAAGGATTATCAGCCGCAGGAAATAAAAGAACAGGTATCAAATGAAAAGATTGCCGCTTACAAGGATACGACAACAGCCGAGATGGAGCCGTATGCTCAGGATTTCAATGCGATCATCGAGGGATATGAAGAAAATATGGTCGTTGGATTTTACAGTGAAGGTACTATTTGGGGCGAAGAAGTCGGTGAATATAAATCTATTGCCGGAACGCCGCTCGCTTCGGATGTGTCTCTCTACATCGCAGAGGATACAACCGGCCAGCTTTACTGTATTGCCAACCAGATTTTGAATGAAGACGGTACAGTAAGTTCTGCCATTGAGCTTAAGAAAGGCGATCAGATTAAGGTCTGGGGTTATGCTTCACAGTATCTGGAATTACCGGAAGGCCTGAAAATCGTTGTGGTTCAGCCTGGTATCATTGAACGCAACGGAGAACTGGTGATTCTGGATAAAAATCTGAAAGCAGATTAATTTTTTTAGTGATTTTACAGGAAAAGGATAAAGATGGAGAAAAGAAAACTTTCAGGAAAAACAATTTTAAAGCTGGCAGGGGCGCTTTTGGCCCTGGTTTACCTGGGATTTTGCCTCTATGCGGGTATTACTGGAAAATTTTATGGTATGCACAGGAAGGAACACGTCCTGCGGTTCGGAGATCTTAAAAACTGGGTGTCAGGAGCGATGTCAGCGGTCATGATCGCTTTCCTGTGCATCTATTCTGCCATAAACGATCTGAAGATCCAAAAGGAACACAGGAAGTCATCTGCTCCGTTTTTTCTCCTTATGCTGCTGCTCAGTTTCCCTGTGCTTCTGGAGTCTTATCTGGATATTGGTTGGATCGGGATTGCCCTTTATGCCGGTATTGCAGTTTTTCTATTTGGCGTTGCATGGACTCCACAACTGTTGAATCAGTGGATCGCCCGCCGACTTTTGCGTGATGAACCTATGAGCGGCAAACAACAGGTACAGATCATTGAATGGATTCATTTTCATCCGCTGAAAAAGCTGCTGATTTTCGGGCTGTGGGGCTTTGGCGTCGTGCTGGTTCTGCGTGGCATCTGGGTAACGGCAACCGGGAAAATCGAAATGGATGGAGAGTTTTTTCTGTTTTTACTTGGCACAGCAGTTCTGGTTGTAGCGCTGTTTCAGAAAATGAGGCGTTATATCTGCACGCCTTACCGGAACATACCGGTACTGAATCAGATTCTCAGCAAAAAACAGTTGGAGCAGCTGCTGGATGGAGAACATTTTGAGCCAGTAGAGTTTGAAGATGATACTATGAAAAAGTATCTGGAAATCTACCGAAGCCAGAACTGGATGCTGATTGGCGGTAAGCTGCTCTCAAAAAAACTGGCTTTATGGTTCACAATGAATCGGTTCAGAAACCATACTTCCTTGAAGGTACTTTACCTGAACGGCATGACTGCCAAAGCGACAGTCGATCTGGATATTCGAGGGGATCGGTACAAGGAGTTTACTGCTGTGCTGAAAGAATTGATTGGATACGAAGGCACACTTAAACTGTATGAAAAAGAAGAACAGCTGGCACAGAAATTTGCATCCTTTTTCCCGGAGCAAGCTTCCGATCAGGAGCGTGTAGCTGCTTTCCTTTCACATGATGCAACACTGATCCGGCAGGATTACATTCAGACCTTCTCCCCTCCGCCAGATCCCCGGAAAAAGAAACGGAGCGGACGGAAACGGGAGTAAAAGATTTTCTGCATTTTTCCATGGAGAAAGTTTTGTGAAGATACAATAAATCAGAAATTGTCATATTAAGTTAATCGTGCCATATGGCTTGATTATAAATGCAAAGATAAAAACGCAATGCACACTTAAAAATGTGCTAGAGCTGGTAGGTAGCCCAGCCGTCCTATGCAAATAGGGTAAGTAACCTGCCCCTCCGGGTTGTCCATTCTTTGTTCAACAATTATTTTAGGAGGGATTCTTATGAACAAAGTTAGTGGAAAACTGACGGTATATTTTGAAGCACCATTTTGGGTAGGTGTATTTGAACGTATCGAGGATGGAAAATTATCTGTAGCCAAAGTAACTTTTGGTGCAGAACCAAAAGATTTTGAACTACAGGAATATATTCAAAAATGCTATTCCGCTTTGAAATTTAGTCCTGTTGTTGAAACTGTTGTAAAAGAATTAAAAAGAAATCCCAAAAGGATGCAGCGTGAGGCGAAAAGACAAATGCAGGAAACAGGCGTTGGAACAAAAGCGCAGCAGGCATTGAAATTACAGCAGGAACAGGACAAACAGAAGCGGAAGGTCAGAAGCAGAGAGAAAAAAGAAGCGGAAGAACTGCGAAAGTTTGAACTGAAGCAGCAAAAGAAAAGAGAAAAGCATAAGGGGCATTAGCCCCCTGACTTATAAAGAGATATTCGAATACCGTTGAAAATCGTTTGGATGATGAATGGTGTACTATGGAGAGTGTTTTAGAAGATAATGCAGAAATATTGCGTAATGCACAGAAATATAAAGTAAACTGTATATTTATTGATGAGAAATATGAAATTAATATTGAGTTATAACAGGAACTCTCAGTTTTTTGAGCTGAAAAATATAAAAATCAGAAGGTGGCGGAGGCTTTACATAATGGAATATATAAAGGTTACCAGTGAGAATATAAAAAAAGAGCATATATGCTGCGCGCTTTCTAATAACAATGATATTCAGGTCTCTTCAAAAAAGGCCTGGTTGTCAGAGCGGTTTGGAGAGGGCTTGGTTTTTCTGAAAGGTACAGAAAGAGGAAAGTGCTTTATTGAATATATCCCTGCGGAAAATGCGTGGAATCCCATTTTGGCAGATGGCTATATGTATATCGATTGTTTATGGGTTGCGGGTTCGTTTAAAGGGCATGGCTATTCATCAGATTTATTAAATGCCTGCATTGAGGACAGTAAAAATAAAGGAAAAAAGGGATTATGTATTTTGGCAGCAGCAAAAAAGAAGCCATTTTTAGCCGATCCTGAATTTTTAAAATATAAAGGATTTCGCGCTTGCGATGAAGTTGAAAATGGTATTCAGCTGTGGTATCTGCCGTTTAGTGAAAAGGCTCACTTGCCAAAGTTTAAGGAATGTGCAAAAAATCCTCATATTAAAGAAAAAGGATATGTTCTGTATTATACCAGTCAATGTCCGTTCAATGCGAAATATGTGCCTGTAATCGAGGAGATTGCAAAAGAAAAATCCATACAGTTTCAGGCAATTCATTTGCAGAGTAAAGAACAGGCTCAGAATGCACCGACACCAGTCACAACATACGCGCTGTTTTTGGATGGTAACTACATAACAAATGAGCAGATGAATGACAAAAAATTTTTGAAACTATTGGAGAAATACTGAACAAAAACAGCAGGAACATAAGAGGAAGGCTTTTAGATGGAGTTATATGTAAAAGATATCGAAAAAATATGGAGCAGCGGAGGAGCCTCTCTTGTAGCAGGGAAAAACGGGATCATGCGCAAAGTAGAATCCTATGACATGATGGAACAGCCAAAGATGAAGGAATGGCTGCGGGAGCATGTTCTTTTAATTACAACAGGCTATGCCATCCGCAACGATAAGGAGGCGCTTCTGGAGCTGATCCAAAACATGCATGAGGCAAATTGTTCTGCCCTTGCCATCAAGACAAGGTTTTTTGATGATTTTCCTCAGGAAGCGCTTCAACTGGCTGATCAGCTGGCGCTGCCTCTTTTTTTCCTGAATAACAATGCGGGGTTTCAGGATATTGTTTTTCCGGTAATGGTGGCTGTTGTGGAGGCAAAAAATCAGATTCATATGGATGCCCGATACCGGATGGGACAGCAGAATAAGCTGGAACAGGATCAGAAGCTTTTTCTGGAGCTTCTGACAGGCAAGATCACTCAGGAAGAGGAAGTGGAACATCGTACCTTTGCCCTTCACTGGCCCCCGGTTCCGGCAAGAGTGATCACTCTTCAGCTTGAAGAGAACGGGGATTATTCGCCCCTTCTGGAAATGAAACGGGAGATACAGATAAAAGAATCTCTTCGAGTTCTGGAAAAATATTACATACAGGGAACCTGTGTATGCCGTAAAAAATCCTGTTTTTGCATTATAGGAGGCAGCTGTTCTGAGGAGATGCTGAAAAAGATTTCTCTGGAACTGACTGAAAAAACAGAAACAGTTAATAACTGCGCCTGCTTTGCACTGATAAGCCAGGAGATCACAGGATATCTGATGCTTCCGGAGATATATCAGGAGATTACTGAAGGGTTCCGGATCCGAAAGATGAAAAAACAGAAGCAGACAGTTGTTTTTCTGAAGGATCTCCAGTATGACAGGATCCTGCTTCATATTGCGCAGCAGGAGGAAACGGGGCAGTTTGTTCAGAGAAAACTGGGGCCGCTGGCAGAATATGACAGAGCTCATGAAAGCGCTCTTCTGGAAACTCTTGATGTTCTTACTCAAAAGCATGGTTCCAGGAAGCTTGCAGCAGAGGCTCTTTATCTTCACAGGAACACAATGGCCCACCGTATCCAGAAAATACAGGAGATCCTGAACACAGATCTGGATAATATGGAGGAACTTCAGGAACTGGAATTTGCCTGCAAGGTAAGAAGATATATACAAAATAAGACAACAAATTTTAAAGACAAAAGAGGAATGAATCATACAATATAAGATGCACATATAGAGTTAAACCTTTCCTTTATATCTGTGTATTACGGATTCTGTTGTGCAAAATTGGAGATTTACACCTTTATGATTTGTACAATAAATGTGCACTATGCACTATGCACAATTCGTAATATAAAAATGGTGCTTTAGTAACGATGATTTTATTGATTTAAAGTGATATCATCTTAAAACAAGAAGCGTGAAGCCGATGTGGGCGATCCTGCATCGGCTATTTTTTTACTAAAAGGAGGAGACAAGATGAGTAACAACACCAAAAAAGACTACACACAGCTTCATATCCATGCATCAGAACATCCGAAAGCATATGCTCCCCATATTCTGATCCTGAATATTGTAATGAGTGTGCTTGGTGCGATCATTGGTCTGGAACTGATCGTGCGTACCGGAGTGGCGCCCAACACCTCGATCGTAGGAGCATTGTTTGCGATTATCATATCGCGAATTCCCATTGCAATCCTGAAAAAGTATCAGAGTATTCACTGCCAGAATCTGATTCAGACATCCATCTCCGGAGCAACCTTTTCAGCAGCAAACTGCTTCCTTCTTCCCATTGGTGTTCCGGTTATTATGGGAAGAATGGATCTGATGTACCCGATGCTGATCGGTTCTTTTCTGGCAACCATTATTGACGCTACGATTCTTTATAAAACCTTTGACAGCGAAATGTTTCCGGCAGAAGGGGCATGGCCTCCGGGCGTAGCTTCCGCAGAATCCATTCTTGCAGTTGTACAGAAGGGCAAAAAAGCTCTTTTGCTTCTGGCTGGTATGGGAATCGGTATTGGCGGTAAGATGATCGGTATTCCCACAGACCTTCTGGGTGTTTCCTGGTTTGGTGATTTTGCAGCCATGGCAGCTCTTGGCGTGGGAAGTATTGTAATTGGCATTATTAAGACAAACGGATTTATTATTGATATTTTTGGAACAAGCCTTCCGGTTATTACAGATCTTTTCGGAGAAGGCGCTGATCTGATGGCTCAGCCCATGTTCCAGTACATGCCTCATGGAATCATGATCGGAGCTGGTCTTATTTCCCTGATCCAGTGCGGACGTATGCTTTTGAAAAAAAGTGACGGAAACAGCGCTGCCGGTAAGTTTTCTTCCAGTATGGCAAATATGAAAAAAGCTCTCGGCGGAGGCTATGTGGCGTACCTGATCGTGGCAGTGCTTCTTGCAGTAATTACAGGAATCTGGTCAGATATGAGTATGTTCCAGCTGATTATCTGGGTTATATTTTCTGCATTTGCAGCCATTGCCTCTGAGCTGATCGTTGGTATTTCCGCCATGTATTCCGGATGGTTCCCGGGGTTTGCCACAGCTTTAATCTTTTTGATTGTTGGTATGCTGATCGGCTTCCCGGCAATTCCTCTTGGAATCCTTGTGGCTTATACCTCTGCTACCGGCCCGGCATTTTCTGATATGGCCTATGACCTGAAATGCGGATATATTCTCCGCGGCTGCGGTCAGGATCAGGAATTAGAGCTGGAAGGAAGAAAGCAGCAGTATTACTCTGAAATGATCGGCTTTGTGGTTGCCTTTGTTCTGGTTGCCATTATGGCAGGAAAATATTTTGACCAGGGACTTTTTGCTCCGGTAGATGCTACCTTTGCCGCAACCATTGAAGCCGGCGCAGGTGCAGGCGTTGCCAAATGGCTTGTGATCTGGGCAATCCCCGGCGCGATCATCCAGCTTCTGGGAGGTTCCAGACAGGTGGGCATCCTTTTTGCTACAGGTCTTCTGGTAGGCTCTACCATCAATGGTCTGACAATCCTGATCGCCCTTGTATTACGTTATGTTCTTGTAAAACGCAACAAAGAAAACGAGCAGACACTGAATATTCTGGGCGCAGGTTCTCTGGCAGGAGCCGCGCTGTACAGTTTCTTCACAGCAACGCTTTCTCTTGGAAAGAAAAAGTAACATAAGCTCACACTAGAAAGAAGGTTGATTTATGAAAACAAAAGGAATCAAACTGACAGAGGAGATTCTTGACGCTGCTCTTTACGGAGGAACCATCCTGGGAGGGGGCGGCGGAGGCGATGCAAAAAAAGGCCGCAAATACGCAAAGCTTGCAGTAGAG
>ERZ894251.706-NODE-706-length-15286-cov-6.257961_pt1 | contig 15286 bp, 7 predicted proteins | sample MGYA00380301_ERZ894251 | MGnify/ENA primary metagenome ERZ894251 (study PRJEB32331, sample SAMN06328418) | human gut metagenome | biome: human gut microbiome; feature: stool | host: Homo sapiens | collected 2014-02-13 ... | reverse complement strand
ATGCGATAAGTTTTCTCATTTTCTGTATTCAATCAGTTTTTATAAATCATTCTACACTTGCGTCACTTAAATAAACATATAACGAATAATCATCCAGCATAGCGCGGTCCAGTGCCACATCCAGCATTTCGTCCGATACAACTTCAGTATCCACCTCCGTCACCGCCACTTCATCGACCGCAGCAGGTTTGTGATCTGTCAACGCTACCCGGATAATCAGGGCCGCACCTACAAACATAGCAGCGAGATAGAGCAATGGTTTCAGTCTTGTCCATGTGCTGACAGGCTCTTCCTTAAAAGCAACTTTCTCTTTTTCAGGAAGTTTATTCATTACCTCCGAAGTCAGGTTTTCAAAGTAACCATCAGGCACTTTGAAGGAATTTTCCTTACCAAGCTTCTTCAATAGGATATCTTCTTCTTTCATACGTTTTTCTCCTCTCTTTTACTTAGACAACGTCCAATTTAAAAGGTTTAATCTATTTCTTCTAAAAACTTCTCTATTTTCTTCACCGCATGATGATATGACGCTTTGAGCGCACCAACCGATGTACCGAAGATTTCCGACATCTCTTCGTATTTCATTTCCTGATAATATTTCAGGTTGAACACCATACGCTGTTTTTCCGGCAAAGTCAATAGAGCTTTTTGCAGACACAACTGTATTTCGTCGCCCGAAAAGTAGGAGTCACTTTCCAGCTTCTGCACAATCGCAGCTTCAGGATCATCAATATCCACGGTAGTCATAGCGCGCTGCTTGTTCAGAAAGGTAAGACATTCATTCAGCGCGATGCGATAGAGCCAGGTAGACAGTTTCGCCTCGGCACGGAAATAATCAATATTCGTCCATGCCTTGATGAAAGTGTTTTGCAGGAGATCGTTCGCATCCTCATGCGACAGTACCATCCGGCGGATTTGCCAATATAATTGCTCGCTATACTGCGCCACAATCATTTCAAATCCTTTCCGCTGTGTACTCTCCTCCTGAAGGAGCTTCAGAACTTCGCGTTCGTTATAAGGAATCATAATCTCTTGTATCTGTATGTTTATTTATGGTTTCAAATTCAGGTTGTTCATTGCTTCTAGTAAAGACGAATCATATTTATAAATGTCCTCACAATACCTCAAATTATTATCGGCAGACAGATAAACCGTCTGATAATCTATAAATAAAGGTATATATTTCTCTAAACTATAATGTTTCAGTTCGCGATAGGCCGCACTGACAGGCAGCTTCTTCCCCTCTTCACTCACCGGTTTGATATCCATTGCAATACGGATACGGTCTTCCAATAATTCATCCGGCTCTTTCAACAAGAAGAAAGCAAAGTCGAGTGCTTTCTGAAGACGGACGCAACCGTGGCTCACCGCACGATTATTCCGTGTAAAAGCCCACCGTGACGGAGTATCATGCAGATATACGGAATGAGGATTGGGAAAACGGAAGATGATACGTCCCAACGAATTCCCGGTTTTGTTATCCTGCTTCACCGTATAAGGTACGCCACTTCCTGCATACTTCGCCCATTTAATACTGTGGGGATCTACCTGGAGTCCATTCTTATCGTATACCTTCATGCGGTTACGGGTAAAATACGTCGTATCTCTGCGGTAAGTAGGAATGATCTCTTTCCGAATTATGCTTTGAGGCACATTCCAGTAAGGATTCAGTTCCATATAATAAATCCTGCTTGACAATAGAGGAGTTTTATTCTTCACAGTCCCTACACAAATACGCATCTCCAGGATAGAGTCTGTTTCTTCGTTGACGGCTTGCAACATAAATGCCGCCACATTAGCTATCACATATTTTCGTCCTTTATCCAATGCATATTGCCAACGTGCCCGCTCCATGTTTACCAATAGGCGGTCGCGATAATAATCCGTAGTATCTGTCACTCCCCAGCAATTCACACGAACCAGCTCTTCCTGCATCTTATGATAAAGCGGGGAAGCGGGTTGCGCCCGGTGAAAAGCGGCGTTAGGATTTGCACGCAAAGAGTCGAGAGCGGCCATTGCAAACTTCACGTCACATTGTTTTAAAGGAATGTGGTCGATCGAATCATTCCATCTGCGCTCCGGAGGCAAGAATCCGAATTTCAATTGACACACATACGAAAGATAGGCGGCTGTTAACTGATACTCCACGTCTGCCAGCAGACGGTTCATCGTTTTCCCTTCACGCAGTTTCAAGGTTCGTATCTGTTGCAATTCCTCACGGATGCTATCGACAGGATACAGATTCGGATTAACTCCATGTTGTGAAATGTTTCCTAACCAGAATAACATCGAGTCTGCCACCTGTACGGCAGGTTTATCGGATATGAGAGAATCGTTCAGCCAAAAGAATTCATCCTTTTCCTGATAATGTGCCAGCAAAACCGAATCCCAGGGAGTTACCGGATTTTCGTTCAGGCAAATACGAATCATCTGATGAATGCTGTCTGCATTTATTTGATAAGCAGGATGGAACAGTTCCTGGAGGGAAGACAAAGAATCCGGTATCGGAGATTGAGGTTTCTCTTTTTTACAGGCTGCCAAGCAACCGAAGAGCAGGATGATTACTCCCCAAAGCAGTCGACTACTTTTCATAGACAGTCCCTCCATCAACGTCAATACACAAATTTTCTTTCGCTAAAATGGTTTGTGGAAAAATGGCGGACGCTTCATGAAGTAAGACAGATTCATCTTCATAACGGGCGGAAAAATGTCCGATCACCAGTTGTCTCACATTGGCATCCAAAGCAAGCTGCGCAGCTTGCGCAGCAGTGGTATGATAAGTTTCCTTAGCGCGTGCCTGCTCGGTCTGTGCAAAGGTGGCCTCATGGAAAAGCAAATCTACATTTTTAATTTGTTCAGCAAGGGACGGACGATAGATTGTATCGGAACAATAAGCATATTTACGCGCCGGAGCCGAAGGGCGGGTTAAACGTAAATTAGGTATTACTTCTCCCTCGGGAGTTACAAAGTCGGCTCCGTTCTTGATGCGGTTCAGTTCATAGACCGGGACTTTATAAAAGTCTACCATGTCTCTGATGATATGATTAGGACGCTGTTTTTCTTCAAAAAGGAAACCACAACAGGGAATACGGTGTTTCAAGGGAATCGTCGTTACAGTCACCGAACGATCATCGTAAATGAGCACCGGTTCCTTCGTTTCAAATTCATGAAAGAATACCTTGTAAGTCAGTGTCTTGCAAAAGAAAGCAAGCATCGGGGCAAACAACTCTTCCAATCCCCGTGGAGAATGGATGTGCAAATCGGCAGTTCTCCCCAATAATCCGAATGTAGAGATCAATCCCAGCAATCCGAAACAGTGGTCACCATGTAAATGAGAGATAAAGATATGATTCAACCGGGAAAATTTCAGCCGGGAACGGCGTAACTGCATCTGTGCCCCTTCACCACAATCAATCATAAAAAGCTTTTCACGCAAATTCACGACTTGAGAGGTCGCAAAATGTCGCGTGGTAGGCAAAGCGGAGCCGCATCCCAATATATGTAACTCGAATTTTTCCATGGTATGCAAAGATAGGACATTTCACATTTAATCTTGCAAAGGAAGAAACTTTTTTTCTATTCACCACAGAGGACACAGAGGACGCAGAGGGTAAAGAGGATATGGAGAGAATGCGGAGGAGAAGAGGGTAGTTTATATAAATAAATATATATTACCATCGCTAATTTGTTAAATCAATCCTTCAATCCTCTGTATTCTCCATATCCTTCCTGTCCTCTATATCCTCCGTGTCCTCTGTGGTGAACAAAAAAAGCGCCCCCAAACGGGAGCGCCTTTCATTGGAAAATATTCTATTCAGATTATTTCTTTCCTTCCAACTGTTCTTTCAATGCAGCAAGAGCGTCGATATCGCCCAGCGTAGTTGAAGCAGCCTGGTTCTGGATCATCGGAGAATCTTCTCTCTTGTTGCTGGAAGATGACTTCTTAGCACCATAAGCAGCTTTCTTTTCTGCTCTTTCTTCAGCCTTAGCTACATCTTCGAAGATACGGCTGTGAGACAGGATGATTCTCTTAGCATCTTTGTTGAACTCGATCACTTTGAATTCAAGTTTCTCATCCAACTGTGCTTGTGAACCGTCTTCTTTTACAAGGTGTTTCGGAGTTGCGAAACCTTCTACACCGTAAGGAAGAGCTACAACAGCACCCTTATCCAACATTTCGATGATTGTACCTTCGTGTACAGAACCTACAGTGAACACAGTTTCGAATACATCCCAAGGATTTTCTTCGAGTTGTTTGTGGCCAAGGCTCAAACGACGGTTTTCTTTGTCGATTTCCAATACCTGAACTTCGATGTCAGCACCAATCTGAGTAAATTCTGATGGGTGTTTTACTTTCTTAGTCCAAGAAAGGTCAGAGATGTGGATCAAGCCGTCAACACCTTCTTCGATTTCTACGAATACACCGAAGTTAGTGAAGTTACGAACTTTTGCAGTATGCTTAGAACCTACAGGATACTTTTCTTCGATTGTTTCCCATGGATCTTGTTTCAGTTGTTTGATACCCAAAGACATCTTACGTTCTTCGCGGTCAAGTGTCAATACAACAGCTTCTACTTCGTCGCCTACCTTCATGAAATCCTGTGCAGAACGCAGGTGTTGGCTCCAAGACATTTCTGAAACGTGGATCAAACCTTCTACGCCCGGAGCAATTTCGATGAATGCACCGTAGTCAGCCATAACAACCACTTTACCTTTCACCTTGTCACCTACCTTCAAGTCAGTGTCAAGAGCATCCCATGGGTGCGGAGTCAGTTGTTTCAAGCCAAGAGCGATACGTTTCTTTTCGTCATCGAAGTCAAGGATAACAACGTTGAGCTTCTGATCCAGTTCAACCACTTCTTTCGGATCGCTAACACGTCCCCAAGAAAGGTCAGTGATGTGGATCAAACCGTCTACGCCACCAAGGTCGATGAATACACCGTAAGATGTGATATTTTTAACAGTTCCTTCAAGAACCTGTCCTTTTTCAAGTTTACCGATAATTTCTTTCTTCTGTTGTTCCAGTTCAGCTTCGATAAGAGCCTTGTGAGATACAACAACGTTTTTGAATTCCTGGTTGATTTTAACCACTTTGAATTCCATTGTTTTGCCAACGAATACATCATAGTCGCGGATCGGTTTAACGTCGATCTGAGAACCCGGCAAGAATGCTTCGATTCCGAATACGTCTACGATCATACCACCCTTCGTGCGGCACTTGATGTAACCCTTGATAATTTCTTCATTTTCCAGAGCAGCGTTAACGCGATCCCAAGAACGAGTAGCGCGGGCTTTTCTGTGTGACAGAACGAGCTGTCCTTTTTTGTCTTCCTGATTTTCGATGTACACTTCTACTGTGTCACCGATCTTCAGATCCGGATTGTAACGGAATTCATTCAATGGGATGATACCGTCTGATTTGTAACCGATGTTCACAACTACTTCACGCTTGTTCATTGCGATTACGGTTCCGTCAACAACCTCACGGTCGTTCACCTTGTTAAGCGTACCATCGTAAGCTTTTTCAAGTTCTTCGTGGCTTGCATTGGTTACTGATTCGCCATTTTCATAAGCATCCCAGTTGAAATCTTCAATAGGAGCTACGTTCTTTAAGTTTTCCATTAATAAATAAATTGTTTAATACTTTAATTAAATAAGACATTATATTATCTATAAATCGGGCGCAAAGGTAGAAATATTTTCTTGATTGACAAAAGAATGGCAGAAGAAAAGAGAATTATATCCGTATTTTTTGTAATATTGCAATCTTTAATTTATACAGTTTTTGCCATGGACGAGAGATTGGACAAAGTCAAGGTGCAATGCGACTATTTACCGCTTATTAATTTTGCGATACAACAAAACGGTGCATCGGTCATTCATCAGCTTTCTATTGAGAATACGACACCTGCCCCACTGAAGGACATTCAGGTACAAATCACAACAGAGCCGACTTTCGGAAACGCCGTTCCGATAGCTGTGGAACAGATTCCGGCAAACAGTTCGATCTGCCTGTCATCATTCAACCTCACTTTGTCTGCCAACTATTTCACACAGCTGACCGAACGTTTATCCGGCAATCTGAAAATTGAAATTACTTCCGAAGCAGTTTCCGTATTCAGCCAAACCTACCCTATCGACATTCTGGCATACGACCAATGGGGAGGAATCAATGTATTGCCCGAAATGCTGGCCGCTTTCATCACCCCCAATCATACAGCCATTGTGCCGATCATCAAGAGAGCCGCTTCCATCCTGGGACAATGGACTGATAATCCGTCCCTCGACGAATATCAAAGCCGTACTCCGGACCGGGTAAGGAAACAGATGGCCGCCATCTACACGGCTATCACGGAACAACAGATTATATACAGCACCATCCCCGCCAGCTTCGAGGAATATGGCCAGCGTGTCCGGCTAGCCAACTCCGTGATGGCACAGAAACTGGGAACCTGTCTGGATATGGCCTTACTCTATGCTTCCTGCCTGGAGGCAATCGGACTGAATGCACTCATTATCATCACTCAAGGGCATGCTTTTGCGGGAGCCTGGCTAGTGCCGGAAACTTTCCCTGACCCTACCATTGACGATGTCTCTCTGTTGACCAAACGGACTGCCGAAGGGATCTACGACATAACGTTAGTCGAAACGACCTACATGAACATGGGACATTCGTCCGATTTCGACGATGCAGTGAAGCAAGCGAACGGAAAGCTGACGGATGGAAATAATTTCATTCTTGCCATAGATGTGAAAAGAGCGAGACATTCGGGCATCCGCCCCATCCCCCAACGCATTTTGCATGGACAGGTATGGGAAGTAGAAGAAAAGGAGACCGACATTCAAAAAAGTGCCGTTCATGCCACTCCGCAAAGTATCAATCCGTATGATTTATCGGGCAATGAAACCCAGACCGTAATCACCAAACAACTGTTATGGGAAAGACGGTTGCTGGATTTAAGCCTGCGCAACAACCTGCTGAATATCCGGATTACCAAAAACACGCTCCAACTCATCCCGGCTAATCTATCCTGTCTGGAAGATGCATTGGCCGACGGAGAAGAATTCCGCATCCTCCACCGCCCTGCCGATTGGGAAAGTCCGGCGATGGACTTCGGGATTTATTCCTCCATACCGGAGTCTGATCCCATGGTTGGTTTCATCAACTCGGAACTTTCACAGAAAAGGTTACGTTTCTATCTGCCCGAAAACGATTTAGGTAAGGCACTGACTCACTTATACCGCTCTTCGCGTACTTCTATCGAAGAGAATGGAGCCAACACACTCTATCTGGCTCTCGGACTTTTGAAATGGTACGAGACACCTTCCAGCGAACGTCCCCGCTATGCCCCCATCTTGCTATTACCGGTTGAAATTATCCGTAAATCGGCAGCCAAAGGTTACGTAATCCGTTCCCGGGAAGAAGAAACAATGATGAACATCACCTTATTGGAAATGCTTCGCCAAAACTTCGGAATCACCATATCAGGATTGGACCCGTTGCCTACCGACGAAAGCGGCGTAAACGTCAAGCTGATCTATTCCATTATCCGCAACAGCATTAAGAACCAGCGTAAATGGGACGTGGAAGAGCAAGCGATTCTGGGTATCTTCTCTTTCAACAAGTTCATCATGTGGAATGATATTCACAACAATGCCAACAAACTGGTTCAGAACAAGATTGTGTCCAGCCTCATCAACGGAAAGATAGAATGGGAAGCCGCCACAGAGGAAATAGATGCAACGGATATGGACAAACAAGTGTCGCCCGCAGACATTGTATTACCCATCATCGCTGATTCTTCGCAACTGGAAGCCATCTACGAAGCCGTACACGACAAGACTTTCATCCTGCACGGGCCTCCGGGAACAGGAAAATCGCAAACGATTACCAATATTATCGCCAACGCGCTTTACAAAGGAAAACGTGTTTTATTTGTAGCGGAAAAGATGGCTGCCCTCTCCGTTGTGCAAAACAGATTGGCAGCTATCGGGCTGGCTCCGTTCTGTCTGGAAATTCATTCCAACAAAACAAAGAAATCCGCCGTTATCTCTCAACTGAAAGAAACCACGGAAATTATCAGGCAGACACCTCCCGAAGAATTCAGAAAGGAAGCGGAACGCCTGCTGAATTTACGGGTGGAATTGAATCAATATATCGAAGCCCTGCATAAAGAATACCCGTTCGGAGTTTCATTATATGACGCCATTATTCATTATCAATCCGTGGACGTCGAATCTTGTTTTGATATTCCACAAGCTTATCTGGATACATTAGATAAAGACACATTTGCCCAATGGGAAGATGCCATCGAGCTGCTAGTCCGGACGGCCAATGCGTGTGGACATCCTTACCAGCATCCATTAACCGGTATCTCGATTACCGAATATTCATCAGCCGTTAAGGAGGGATCCTCCCAACTGCTCACCGGATTTATCGACCTGTTGACCACCATCCGGCAGAAGCTGGATGTATTCTCCATACTTCTAAAAGATACGGATATACACCCTACACGCAAGGATTTCCAGACAATCTCCCACATCATCCGGAGAATACTCGACATTCCGGAACTGACTCCCGGATTGCTGACTTTGCCATTGCTCAACGAAACACTGAATGAATACCGGGAAGTAGTGGTTCACGGACGGAAACGGGATGAACAAAGGAAAGAGATAGAAACCGAATTCATCCAAGAAATCCTGTCCATCAACGCAAAGCAGATGTTAGCCGAATGGAACCGGGTATCCGGTCAATGGTTCCTTCCCAGATATTTCGGACAACGGAAAATCAGAAAGGCAATCAACGTATATGCTTTAAAAACGATTGAAACAGAAGACATCAAACCTCTGCTCCACCGCATTATCCGGTATCAGGAAGAAGCAGAAGCCGTCCGGAAATACATCGGGCAACTTCCCTCCCTATTCGGACGCCCCGGCAAGAACGAGGATTGGAACACCATTGAGCAGATAATCGACGACATGACTTCCCTTCATTCGCATTTGTTGAACTACGCAAAAGACATTGCCAAAGTTTCGCAAATCAAGCAGAATTTGTCCGCACAACTCACTGAAGGAATTCAAACATTCAGAGACATCCATGCTCATTCTTTCAATGAACTGTATCAGCTCGCAGATACACTCACAGCCACCGAAAAGAAATTGTCCGGCATGCTGGGTATCTCGATCGAAGAACTTTATACCGATTCAGCCGACTGGATAACGATTGCCTTGTCAAAAGCCCGAACCTGGAAAGAGAACCTCGACAAGCTCAAGGACTGGTATCAGTGGCTACAAGCCTACCAAACCCTGCATAGTCTGGGAATAGGATTTATCGCGACGGAATATAAAGAAAAGAATATTCCTACCAGCCAACTTACAGACAGCTTCCGCAAGAGTTTCTATCAGGCGGCTATCCGGTATATCATTGCCAAAGAGCCGACTTTGGAATTATTCAACGGTAAGATATTCAATGATATCATTGCTAAATACAAACAAATATCCGCCAAATTCGAAGAAACGACCCAAAGAGAATTATTTGCCCGGTTGGCCTCCAACATTCCGTCTTTCACTCACGAAGCCATCCAAAGTTCCGAAGTGGGTATCCTTCAAAAGAATATCCGCAACAATGCCCGCGGCATATCTATTCGCAAGCTATTCGACCAAATTCCCACTTTGTTGTCGCGCATGTGCCCGTGTATGCTGATGAGTCCTCTTTCCGTCGCTCAATTCATCGATACGGACGCTGATAAATTTGATTTGATTGTCTTTGATGAAGCCTCACAGATGCCTACTTATGAAGCGGTGGGCGCCATTGCACGGGGTAAAAACGTCATTATCGTAGGCGACCCGAAACAAATGCCTCCTACCAGTTTCTTTTCGGTCAACACCATTGATGAAGACAACATTGAAATGGAAGATTTGGAGAGTATCCTTGACGACTGTCTCGCTCTGTCTATCCCTTCCAAATATTTATTATGGCACTACCGAAGCAAACATGAGAGCCTCATCGCTTTCAGCAACTCCGAATATTACGATAACAAACTGATGACTTTCCCCTCACCGGACAACATTGAATCGAAAGTCAGGATAGTCAACATCAACGGTTACTATGATAAAGGCAAGTCGCGCCAGAACCGGGCGGAAGCTCAAGCTGTGGTGGACGAAATAGCCAGAAGATTGAGAAGCGAGGAATTAAGAAAGAAAAGTATCGGTGTAGTCACTTTCAGCATTGTCCAACAAGCCTTGATAGAAGACCTATTATCCGACCTTTTTATCTTTTACCCCGAACTGGAAACTCTTGCGCTGGAATGCGACGAACCGTTATTTATCAAGAATCTGGAGAATGTGCAGGGAGACGAACGCGATGTTATTCTCTTCTCTGTGGGCTATGGCCCGGATGCAGAAGGGCGCGTCAGCATGAATTTCGGACCACTGAACCGGACAGGCGGCGAAAGAAGATTGAATGTAGCCGTTTCCCGTGCCCGGTATGAGATGATTATCTATTCCACCCTAAGGTCGGAGATGATCGACCTGAACCGGACTTCTTCTATTGGAGTAGCCGGACTAAAACGTTTCCTCGAATATGCGGAGAAGGGAACCCGAAGCACCATCAGCAGTGTGCCAAGACAACTGTCGGAAGCAACAGCCTCCATCGAAACGATCATTGCCGACAGACTGCGCTCATTGGGTTACACCGTGCATACAGACATTGGTTGCTCCGGATACAAAATAGACATAGGTATCGTCGACACCGAAAATACCTCTAACTATCAGTTAGGTATTATCTGCGACGGTAAAAACTACAAACGCACCAAGACCGCACGTGACCGGGAAATTGTGCAGAATAATGTATTGAAAGCACTCGGATGGGACATCTACCGGATATGGACAATGGACTGGTGGGAAAAGCCGGACGAAGTAATGGCAACTATCCAAGAGGCTATCGCCCGGAAAAAGAGTTCAAAGGTCGGCTCAATGACAGCAACCGAAATCAATTCTACTCCGACAGAAGTGACAGAACCTGCACCGACGACACAGATGACCAACAATGAGATTTCATTCGTACTCAAGGCATCGCCTGCTGCTCCTGAAAAGCAAGCTGCTTCCGTTCTTTCTACGCAAAACCGGATAGAACAAAAGTACAAGTTTGCAAAGATTACTCCATACAGTTATTCACCGGAAGACTTTTTCTTTACGGACAGTTACTCTATCCTCCTCTCCCAAATACGGAAGATTATGGAAAGCGAGGCGCCAATCAGTAAATCCCTGCTCTGTAAGAAAATTCTGTCCGAATGGGGAATCAGCCGCTTGGGAACACGGGTAGAGGCACAGATAGAAACAGCACTCGACACATTGAATATCTATCGCACAGAATACGAAGGACTTGTCTTCTGCTGGAACGACAAAGAGCAATGCGCTTCCTATTCAATCTATCGCCCGGTTTCCGACCGGGAAGCGACAGACATACCACCTGAAGAGATAGCCAATGCCATCCGGCAACTATTGACCGACTCCATCAGCCTGCCTGCGGCAGATTTGATAAAAGCATGCGCACAACAGTTCGGCTTTGCCCGTATGGGATCGAACATAGACGCTGCCATGCAAAGAGGTATTCGCGAAGCTGTGAAAAGGAATTACGCCAAGATAGAAAATGAACGGGTAACGATTGCCAATTAGATTAATACCCTTTCTCCAAACATTTCAAACGGTTAATAGAATCGGATACATACGCATTGTCCGGTTCTATTGACCGCCAATAACAAAGTTCTCCAATCAGCCGTTTCAGATAAACAGGATCACTCGAGCCAATCCGGTGCTGATGTTCCGCCAAGCCTTTCGTCAGGATAAAATAGACATTCTTCCGGATCTCTCTCTTTCTGGCTTTAGGGATTGTCAGTTTCGCACCGGAAGAGACAGATACTCCTGTAATAATCTTCCTGCCATACTCATTGATAAAACGGGTCTTTTTATGATTCGGTTCGAATTTCTCATCACGGATGATCTGTTTGATCCGGGGAATGATTTGTTCTTTGGGAAACACATCTCCCGAAAAAGTCAGGTCATCGGCATAGCGGGTATAGGTCAGTCCGTACTCCGCTGCCAATGCAGCCAATTTCTTGTCCATCTCATACCCCACGATATTGCTTAACGCCGGACTTGTAGGCGCTCCCTGCGGCAAGTGCCTGTACAAGCAGCACAACACTCCCAATACTTTAGACACATTTTCCGGATAACCAATTTTCTCAAATGTCTTTTTCACCCTCCGGCTCCGTATCGAAAAGAAAAAATCATGAATATCCATTTTCAAGATATACCGTTTTCCCAGATGGGGACTGGCATTATCAACCACAGAATGACCGCTCCGGAAACCTACTGCCGCCGGATGAATCATTGTCACAGATGATAATATTCGAGAATTAATAGTGGTTTGAATAGATTGTAATTCTTTGTCAGGAGCAGAAATCATCCGATAACCTCCCTTTCTTTTTCTCATCCAGAACTCCCGGTAATGTTCGGAAACATCCCGTAGAATTTCCTTCAACCGTGCCGTTTCCACTCCCAACAAGTTGGCGCACCAAACAACAGCCGATTCATCAAACTTTTGAACATACTGCGCTCTCGGAACAGTTCCCCCCAAAGCATGCCTTAGCCAGGCTCCGTGTTCCCATTTTACCTTAGTAGTTTTTTCTTCCTTACCACTACTTGTTGCTTTCCATCTTTTATACCCCTCCTGTTTCCTGCTTGAGGAAATCATCTTATAAACCAGGAAAGCGGTGATAACAATGATCGTTATTAAAATTCCGTCCATTTTGTATATGCATATAAAAAAGAGAGAAGAGAGGATGAGTTATTTACTAAAATAAATTTAGGTATTTATACCTTAGAATTTATTTTCTAGGAAAATACCTGTGCTTATGAGGCGACTACACCTCTTTGATGCTAAATTCTGCCCTCATCCTCTCTTATACAAAGATAACTAAAATCTTTCGATAAAACAACCGGAACGAAGAAAACTATCGGTTGAACAACTCAAACGTGAACTTACAGCCTATTCCTCCAAATTTCCAATTTTCGCTGCTCACAAAAACTCCTACGTCAAAAATATGCGTACCGATGCCATATCCCACTTCCAGATAAGGTTGAAGGTGCGGCATAGAGAGGGCACTGATATAAATACGTTCATTCTGCACATAACGGGTGTACTTCATCAGATGCCGGAGAATAAGGAACGGAGCTTCATAGGTGAAATGCCCCCGTACATAACGGCGGGAGGAGTTATACCAACGTGAGTCAAGCACCTGAAATACTCCGCCGATTTCATCATTCCAGCCCACCGGAAGGTTATGCCGGGAGAAATTGGCAAAGTCCACAAAATACAACTCATCCTGATTGGTGAATGCTCCGAATCCGAAACGATAATAAATATTACGCATCAATCCCAACCGGATTTGATGCTGAAGGTCAAACTCTATTCTTTCATATTCACCCGTACTCTTGAACACTCCTTTAATACCTCGTTCATAATCGACCGAGAAAGTCGGGTATAAAGAATGGAGGTTAATCTTTCGTTTTCCGTTCATGTAATAATAGAGTCCCGGAGTCCACTCTATACGGATACGGGGAGCAAAACTGATATAAGTGTTCTTGAATTTATCCATAAATTCCGGGGGTGGCATCGGATAGTCACCGGTAATCACAAAACGGGAAGGCTCTACCGCTGTTCTTTTATGGGCAGAGAAACCCAGACCGATATCCAGTCCGTTGACTACTTCAACGGTATGACGGAAATTGAAATACAAGTCCTTGAAATAATCAAGATGAATTAAATCGAAATTGAAGATACTGTCCGGCATGGCTTTCAGTTCGTCCAGCACTTTACTACTATAAATACGGTTACCGTTACCCACATTCAACCGGAAGAATCCCCGTTTCTGCGGCCAGTATTCAAAATCGGCATTCAATGACCAGTAGAATTCCTTACGCGTAAAGTTGTATCCGAGTTTAGGCACAATGCGAAGTAATTTATCCCCTCTGAAAAGACGGTTATAACGGAAATCCTGTCGATAAGACAAACCGTTGCTTCCACTATAACTGAATAAGAGCGGATTGATAAACGGAGAGAACCGCACGCTTCCGATGTTGGACAAGTTGAATTTATAATCTTCTACCATCAAATCACCCATCGTTCCCCAGAAAGCCTGACTCTTGGATTGCTTTTGTACCGTTGTCGTGTCACGCCGAAGCAAATTGTCGGAATATAGTTTCTTCTCGCTTTCGCTCAAAGGGATGGGGCGCATGATGGCAAAGGTAGAAGCATCCGTCTTATAAGCATTCGTATCACACTGCAAAGAGAAGGATTCTGAAAGGTTATAATTCTTCTTTTCTTTCTTACGTACCTTCTTTTCTTTCAATTCAATGGATTTATAATCTAAAGAAGCGGTATAATTACCGTCCACCTTATTTCCGAGAAATTTGAAAAGAGCTTCCACTTCATAACGCACTGGCAGAAATTCATTTTTCTTGCCTACATCTCCCATCTTAATCCAACAGGTAAATGTTATCAGCTCCGATCTTCCCGAAAAACGAATTTCACGAACACTCCAAACGTTACTGCTGACCACCATATAGCCACCCACCAACTGATCGCTCTTAGTGCGGGGGATAAAACGAACCCGATAATCCAGATTGTTAGGATCTCCCATCACGCTGTCTATCCGGTATTTATAGTATTTCTGTCCGTTTTTGGCCAGTGGTGACAATAAGCGTTCATCATTCAATAAAGAAGAAGAGTAGATATTTACATTAAAATACTCGAGCAATCCAGGCAATCCCCTGTTTCCTCTCACAGTTCCCTGGGAAGCCTTTACTTTCTGATCGTAAATATTGGGAGCCGTATAATGAAGGTCACTGTATGTTTCAAGCAGATATTCGCGAACACCCTTTTGCAAACGAAACATAGAAGGTACATAACGGAGAATAAAATTCTTCTTCTGAATATCCATCTTACCTTTTATATATAGGTTCGCGCGATAATCACTGACTATCGTTTCATACAAAGGTGCAAAAGTCATCACACGTTCTATAATGGAGTCAGCAGAGATTTCCTGATGGGTATAAGGATTCATTATATAATTATTGGCTGTCCCCTTTGGTATAAAAGAGAACAGACACAATATGCATCCTATCAATATTTTATATCTCAATCGTCGTATCTCCTTCATTAACGTAGGCAAATATAAAAAAGAATATCGAAAAGCAAGAGAAGTTGGACACTAAAAAGAGTTATCAG
>ERZ894251.704-NODE-704-length-15328-cov-6.857395_pt1 | contig 15328 bp, 16 predicted proteins | sample MGYA00380301_ERZ894251 | MGnify/ENA primary metagenome ERZ894251 (study PRJEB32331, sample SAMN06328418) | human gut metagenome | biome: human gut microbiome; feature: stool | host: Homo sapiens | collected 2014-02-13 ... | reverse complement strand
GCTCTGTGCTGTGAAGGATTTCATCATTATCGCCATAGAATACGATCAATATTCGCCCATCTGGTTCTAATGTTGAATCGATGGTGAAGACACGAGGCATAATTGCAATCTTTCGAGTTAGACCATATGCGATTCGATTTGTTTCTGTAATTACTAGATGTTTCATTTTTGTTGTTTGGTTTGTTTTTAGAATAAATAGAATAGTCTCAGCTGTTGGCTGGAGTACTGTTTCGATAGTCCGCCTGCTATGATGCCGTTGGTAAAGTCAATCATATAGGTTGTCTTATCTGTCTGTTCGCTACTGGTTATGTACTCGCCAATGGGAATATCGTATCCTATTGGTAGTTTCATCTTCTCACCAACAGGATGGAGCAGATAGTAAAGCTTCACCATTTCTGAGAGTGAGGGCACATAGCTTCCGGGATGTCTTCGTACCTCAGTCAGCATATCAGTTTTCGAGATTAGTCCCATAGATGGTTTGGCTTTCTCTTGTGAGGCTATCAACTTTGAGGTCAGGAAGTCTCCCTTAGAATAGCCTAGAGCACAACTTTCTGTAAAAGGAATCTTCGGCTTGTAGATAATGATATTCTCATTACCAATGCCATCGGTATGGGTGGGATTAATCAACCCTTCCTTTCGTTTGCCGTCCACCGTTGGAAAATACTTGTGTGATGTTGCACCATGGCTGCTGAAACAGAATCGTCCTTTGCAGTCATTCAAAGCAATAGCCTTACCATGTTTACCATCGGTCTGTAATACGTAGGCCACGGAATTACTATCCCTTACAGCACTGATATATCCTTCCTTCTGTAGATAGTGACCAACTTTTACAGTGTCCACTTGGTACACAAAAAGAGAGGTCTTGGCTCTTTCGTTTTCAACCCAACTGCTGACAATGGATAAGGCATCGTTATTCTTGCGAACATTGAGCTGAATCATCGAACAGGCATTTAGGTGTGGTAGCAGTGTTTGTACTGCATAGTTTCTGTTGTTTACCTTGGCAAAGACTGTCATCTTACCCGATTTCTCTGTTGGTATCAGGTAGATTTCGTGCTTACGACCATTATTCAACAGGCAACTTGCTTGGGTTGATTTCAAGCTTAATCCTGAATTCTTGTTCAGCCATTCACCATTATATGGATTGTACTGACCGGAAGTGTAGATTTCTTCACCTGTAATCTTCAGTTCATCAAGCATATCACGTACATCGTTGCTTTCTATGACAATACGGATCATCGCCATTGAACTTTGCATCTTCATCTTGATATTGGTTGTAGATCCGAATGTTCTGGATAGTTCCTTTCCATACAGATTGTCTGTGAATGGTGCATCAAGTCGAATGGCTTCACCAATCTTCAAGCCTTGTCTGTATGGATAACAGGTAAAAACCTTTGCTGTGGAGTCAGAAGTAGTAGAAGCACGATTATCAGAGATGAAACTCATCTTGTTTCTGCTGAATCTTACATTATCAAAAGCTTGTACTTCATCTTCTGTGGCATCGGTAAGTATCGCTGTTACACCCATATTTGCCATCTGAGTGGGTTCGTCCAATGTGATGACAAAAGGTTTCCTAGTCTTTTCCCAATTGGAACGAGCCATATTTGCTGTTTCCTGGGCTGAGATATTCTGTTGTTTGGTTTCATTTCCTGCACAGGATGTTATCAATGGCAGGATTAGAAACATGAGAATTGCAATTTGAGTCATATTGATTAAAAATTAAAAGACAGGTCCGCACTCAGTTTTCAGCCCGATTTAACTGGTTGACCGAGGTGAACCTGCCTTGGTTAGACATACAGATGTTTTGTTACGTCTAGTGTCATTTTTGCATTGTGTTGTTTCCTTGTTTCTATACTTTTTTTGAACGTGCATAGATAAACACGCCTTTGTCCTCTTTTTTCGAGTGTAGGCCTTTACGTTGTTTCATAAAGATGAAAGTGGCACCGATTCCTAGTGATACGACCAGTGCAATAAGGCCAGCTAAGAAACCTAGAAGACAATAGGTAAGGATGAATCCTACGATAGCTCCACCAATTGCACCTGCCGCCCAATAGATGTAACGACCTTGCACTCCCATAAATTCCAAAGGCTTTTGAAGGCCTTTGAAAATTGGAAATTCTTTATATTGTTGTTCTTCGGACATCCCTGTTTATCGTTTACGCGCCAACGCCAAAGAACAATGGAAGTGCCTGAGCCGCAGCCACCAAAAATAGGCAAGCACCTACAATCATCATAATTGATTTCTTGACATCCTGCTCCTCATTATTCATTTTGATATAGACGGAAATTGCACCGACCACCGCCACAACACCCGCGATCGCATAAACCAATTTCACCACATAAGGGATATATTTGGCAATCTGAGTCGTTACCTCAGACAAGGCAGTTGTACCAGCGGTATAGTCTCCGGCTGCGTTCTGAGCAAAAGTTGCAGTTGTACCGATAGCCAACATCAAGGCCATTGTTTTAAGTCTCTGAGATGAGCAAACAGCCTTGCCGAAGCTCTTCATTTTGTTTGTGATTTTCTGAATCATTCTTGTGTTTTTGTTGTTCTATATTTACTCGCCTGGCCAGTTGAGTTCTTTTTTTGTTTTTAGATACGATATCCGAAGAATGCCGGGAATACGATGGATGCGCCAATCATAAAGAGGCAAGCTCCGACAACCGTTATAATGTCTTTTGTTACTCCTTCTTCACCTGTATTCATCTTGATATAGATTTGCAAACTAGCATAAATTACTACAATTGAGGCGATTGCATATATAAGATATAAGCAATACAACATCATTGTCACTATATAATCGTGGGCATTTGCAAGGGCATCAGCCCCCCAACTGTAATCAACATTACCACACTTTGCATAGCTTTTCTGCACACAGGTCGCAAGAAATCCTAGGGAGAGCAAACGCAAGCTGTTCTTATACCTCATTGCGCTTCTCTTTTACTTTAATGAGATTTCGAAGAGCACCTTTTGAAAGCAGGGCATTCTTAAATTCCTGTCTCTCTAGCTGAACTGAGTATTCAGGACTGATTTCATTCATGTTATCGAAGAAGGTAAGCCTCATGTTATTATCGTCATCCGTTACTTCATTGGAAGTATCTGGATTATCTTTCCGTATCGTTTCAGCTTGTTCTGTTACCTCAGATTCCTTTGGGTTGGTTTTCTGATTGGGCAACGCTGTTATGTTTTGTAGTTGTTCATTGAACCTTGAGAGGGTGAAACCATCGCCATGTTCTGTGACTTCAATAGGTTCTTCACCGGCACTCATCTGTGATACATCAAAGGATTCTACTTCGTCAGTATTCTGGGCGTCTTTCTCCTTGCGCATATCTAGCGTGATGTTTGCTGCATAGTAGATGATATAGATGGCTGTAAGTATGGAAGCAAAGATTAAAAATGGACTCATATTTCGTCTGTTTTGTGATTGTGTTTTGAATTTCGTCTGCAAAGGAACAGCAGATTTATCCCCAGAAGAAATAAGTATTCTTTTAACCCTCTGATTTTAACGGTATTTCAATTATATCGTCAAACTGAACTCTGAAACTAAACTCTGTATAATTGAAAAAGGCCCTTCCGCAGTTGGAAGAGCCTTTCGTAATGCTACAAAGTCTGTATTACTTTTCTTATCCGTCAAATTGGAAAAGATTTCTTGAATGTAAGGTAGTTATTTTCCTAAATATGTTCTCAATTTAGTAATCCCTTGATTGAACTTCTTAATATTGCTCTTTTTAAGTGTATCAATATTGAGCAACTTCCATTGTACCGAAGGATATTTCGATAAATCACCTACGCTACATTTATCCCAATCCGGTTCACCCATTTCGAAGGACAAAAGGAATTCTTTATCCGTATCAGTCAAACTGGAATTGACCATATCAAGCAAGGCAATTCTTGCAGATAAATAGTCCGCATATTCAAATGGTATATCTGACATTCCTGCAAACTGATTTTCCAGAGCATCAGTTTGGTCTATATCGTTTGGCTGTAAAGACTCTATCAAAGGTTTATCACTGCCTAATAGACATAGCATAAAGCCATCTTTCACCAAGTTAAATGAATCAATATTCATGTATTTGCAATCAAACAAATCACGTGGATGCTGACGACTTAACGCAGCTGTAATTTTACCTCCATACAATTGGCTAAAAGACACTGTGCGAGCCTTACATCCCATACTAAATTCAGCCCGTGCCTTTTCGCAAAGAGGCATATCGACAGTATCACCAATTATGCCCCTTTTTGTACCATTCACTTCAATCTTTACCATTGCTTCTTCATAAGTACAAAGCAGTTTCCACACGTTTGGTTTATGCACAACCTTACAACCAGGAATACTTTTCTCGATGCTTTGTTTTACTTCAAGAAGCTTTGAGTTAATGGCTTTCAGGCTCATTTCACGAGATTCAATAGGGGTATAGGTAATATCAATGTCAACGGAGTACCTAGGCATATTTTTGTGAAATAGGTTTATAGCTGTGCCTCCGTGCACTGCAAACTCTTTTATTTTGTAGACAGATGGCATGATCCTAATCAGTAATGCCACTTGCTTCTTGTATTTATCCTTCATAATCACTTAATGATTTGGGTATTGTTATTTTATACTTTGATATATATGTACCGTCTGAAGACAGTTGCAGCTTGGAAGAACCTAAGTCTAACTTATCAAGACAAATCTCTTCGAACCAATAGTGACCTGCTTTTTCTGCCATATATAAAAAAAGTCGTTTTACTCGATAATTATTGGTGGTCTCCAAAAGATGCTGAACAATGTCGCTTCTTAGCGTTGTTAATTGTTCCATTATATAATACAAATCTACATAATCGTAATATTTCGGTGCCAATAGCAGACACTCCAAGAATGCTAATTCTGGAGATGATATTATCAGTTTACCACTATCCGTGTTTTTTGTACTAACTTCTATGGAGCTGAAAGTATCTGTATTAAAAGTCCTGAATGTCATATCAAACTTGTCATCTATCATCCATGCCGGACGTTTACAGAGGTCTGCCAATGCAACAGTCAACACAGGCTTGCCCATTGGTACATAATGATTGAAACCTGCAAACTCTAGTGCAGAATGGGCTGCGATACGCAGATTCGTACCTGTTTGAACATTGCAGGAAGCTAACGCTGCAAAAGCCGACAGTTTGCTTCCGGTCCTATACATAACGCCTCTTGTCAAGGATGTTAGCCATTTAGAATCCCGATAGCGCTTTTGTAACTGTTCGGAATATCCCTGAGACTTCAGCCATCCAGAGAAAAGTAAGCCTGAATGGTCAACGGTCGCCAGTAATTGGTTTATTTTAGTTCCTGTAGTTATACTCATAGTTTATATATTTGATATATAATTCAACTGCAAAGATACTTTTTTTATTTGGAGTATAAGAATAAAAGTTTATTTTTTTGCTTGTAGATATACTTTTTGTTTATAAAGTATCCCATTTTCTTATATAACAACCCCATTTATATAAACTAAGCATTAAACTTAGAAAACCAACGCATTTATTACGCTGGTTCTCTAAACTTATTATATCGGTATTAATTCGGCAATGCTCTATACCACATTTTACTAGAGACCTATAAAATTATCATCCCTTGCGCTTTCTCATTAAAAAGTCGTTCAGATCATTATAATCATTGTATCTGAGTGAAACATTGTTTACCTGCCGGTCTGCAAAACTGCCTGCGATTAAGTCTGTAGCTGCAATACCTGACTGGTCATTGTCTAGATAACAGTTTATCTGCTTGTACTTTTCAAGCATTGGAAGCGCCTTGTTTATCTGCGATACAGAGTTGAGAATGATGTAGTCCGTTTCTTTCTCGTTCATCGTGAAGTCTGTTATCTGCTTTTTAAGGGTCAGATATGATAGATAGTCAACAAAACCTTCAAATACACAGCAGCTATCACATGGCATTTCATCATTGGCCATGATAACAGAGATAGATTTTGGTGAAACACATCCTTTAAAGTAGGGATTGCGAATTTCATATCCTCCCTGGATATTCTCAAAGGCCACTGCATAGTATTGATTCATATTGTATCGGTAATGGATTTCTTTGCATTGTTCCATAGCAATCTTATAGTCTATGCCCCGAGATGTGAGATAAGACAATAATTGCGGAGTTGTTAATGGAAAAACTTCTACGCAGTTGAATGTGGGTTGACTGTCTGTACGATATGATTCTACTTGATAACGCTGAGAGGGTATAGCTGGCGCATACTTCTCAATCTGTTTTAGCATATAGTGAATGTCATCAGACTGGTATAGCTCCATGGCGAGGTCAATAATATTGCCACCTTTACCCAAACCATGGTCATACCATACACGTTTGTGTATGTTGACATTAAACGATGGCGTACTTTCCTTGCGGAATGGTGAATAGTACCAAAGACTATTCTTGTCCTTTTTAGTCGGCTGGTAGTCTAATTTAGCCAGGAAATCTTCTAGCTGTATCTGTTTTGCTTGAACTATATTCATAATTAAAATTCAATTTACTCTTATATTATATACACACAAACTAAAGTAAAGTCGTTTATTCGTCCGTTTGCAATGAGTCAAAATCGGGATTGTAATGGTATCCGACGGCTGTTTTCTCAATGATATTTCTTCCTGAGAGGTATTTCAGTAAATCATTGATTTTATTTTTGCCACGTTTGTAGTTGACTTTTGAATAAGACCTTTGAAGCCTGCTTGTCAGTTCTTCATACTTGGCAATGTCTCCATTTAAAAAGACTTCTTCAAGAGCTTGACGATGCAGTTCTTCAGGAATAGTATCAACTGTCAATTTTCGCTCTACGTTGATGGAGTATTCACTTACAATCTCTGGCAACGCTTCGCTATTAATGCAGAAGGCAAATGGTTCAAACTCTTTGTCTCTAATGTGCATGGCTTTTACTTCACTGATGTTGCTATCATTTTGGCTCTTGGTAATCTGCAATACGGTTTCAGCCTTATTGTTCAGCTCAGTACCAATATGACCACGAGTGTTATCATCGCCTTTGTTAAGATGAAGCACGGTATGAACATGAACATTGTAATGACTAGTCCAACGCATTAGGTCTCCCATAACATCCTGTGATTCTCCCGGACTGTTAATGTCTCGAAGTAAATCACGAATACCATCAATAATTACCAAGCTAATACGTTTGTCTTCTTCAATGGCACATGACACAATCTGTCTACGTTGGTCAGGAGTGTACTCTCTCAGCATAAGAAACTTTAAGTTCTCCGGTTCTTTATCGAGAGGTAATCCTGCAAGTCTCAGAATACGAGCCATAACCTTATGACAATGGCATTTACTTTGTTCTGTATCGACATATAGAATTTTTTCTTTGCCAACTGGAAGGTTCGCTTTGTAGTAAAGCACTTCCTTACCACTTAGGGCAGATGCAACAATTGCAGAAACGTTGAATGTCTTTTTGCTTTTGGGTTTTCCAACTGATGCACTGATGTTTCCAAGAGTTGCAATTGTGGTATCCTTTATTTTGATAATCTCAGGAGGAACTTCATATTTATCAGTTATCTTGAGCTGAATGAATCTCAGCATCTTTCGGAAAACGGATAAATCCATGGATCCTGACATTGAAAAGCTAAATGCGTCCATATTTATTTACTTGCTCCTTTCTTCCGTTTTTGTTCAGACAATTCTCCTTTGAAGATTTCGTACTCTAGCTGTTTTCTTCGCATTTCTTCATCAGAAATAATACGGTTTGACTTAATCCAATTATTTAAATCGTCGCGATGGATAAAAATTTGCTTACCCCCAGGTTTGTAGCAGGTGATACGATTACTTGCAGTCATCTTATACAAACAGCCTTTTGTAATGCCAAGATATTGGGCCGCTTCGTCCATGTGCAGAAATTCTTTTAGCATGTAAGTAGACTTTTCTATCTTCTGAAGATGCATAATAAGATCACCAAGTTTTTTGAATCGATTAAGGAATATTTCCATGGAGTGAACCTTTTGGTAGAGTAGCTCTAAGTCGTCGAGCTTTGCTACTATATCCTTCAGTTCCTCTAATCGTTCAATCGTGCTGAAAAAATCAAAATCCCTCATTCTTCGAATAGCATTTCTCGTCAATAAACTCAATTACAGTCTCAATTTTGTTCTTTAGCAACCAATCATTAAGCTCGCTCTTGTCGAAGAAGATGGTTTTGCCATTGGGCTTGCTGTGTGGAATGGCTCTGGTACGTGTGAGTACATATAATTGTGCCATTGAGAAGCCTGTAAACTCTGATGCTTCTTTCATAGTCATCACTTTTTTACCTTGGCCTAGTCTACGCTCCAAACTATCCATCTTTCTGAATAATTTCTTGATAGAACCAAACTCTGAAAGAATTGCTGTGACCTCAAATAGAGTCATCTCAATCTTCTCAACTCTTTTCTGTAATGCATCTTCAATGCTGTTGTTGAAGTGCGATTTTTCTGGAATTGCTTCTGTACTAATGTCTTTGTTCATTATGATAAATTTTAATAGTTTATGGCAATAAAAATGCCTCTCGTCGGCGGTAGTTGTCCGCTAACGGGAGGCAAAATTACAGGGAGCTTATTCTTCTAGCACCATGCTCAGATTCATCTCAAGTGTATTCTCAAGTGCATTCTCAGGTGGCTCCGTTATAATTGTTGGATTACCTATTATTTTTTCTTATTCTTGGTATTTGTTCCACCAATGCAAGAATCTTGGCTTCGATGGATTCTAGCTCTTGATAACTGCATTCGTATACACCCATTGACATGTTTCCTCGTTTCAATGGCTTTTTGGTTTTATGACTGGCTATCAACTCATGTTCAGAAATGACTTTCTGCCATGAGTAGGTGATATGTTTGAAATGATGCAAGGTGTGAAAGAAGAAGGCCATGCGTTTGATATCTCTGGCCATTAGAATTTGGGGTTTGCGTGGAATGCAATTAAACAGATCTTTCATATCATGTGGCATAACAACGTCGGTGAAGATATGAACCTCGTTTGCAATTCTGGCAATAAGCTCCAATTTATAGTTGTCGAATAGACATTCAAAATTGAGAACTGGAGGGATTGGGGTTTGTGGGTCTAGAATGAACCCGTTTTCAAGATGGCTATCTGCCAATAGAACGGATGGTGGCATTGCAATCATACCATTCATCATGTCAATCATCTGTTCAATGCTTTTATCACTGAAGTCTGTCTGATTGAAGAAATACTCCGTTAGAGCCCGGTTATTAAGCAGTAAATCTTCAATCATCCCAATATTGAGATTATGAAGATTTTTACTGTGTGCATCGTCCGCATCATGATGGAAATGGACGTTAATGAAATCTTTAGCAAACCTGACGTAATTCTTTTTCAGATTTACTACTTCGGCCAAGTAGATGACCCTTGCCTTGTGGCAAAGCTTATTTAATCCTGCCTTTCCACAATAAGGTTCCGTCTTATGCGTAAGATGGTCCTTCAAATCTCTTTGCAAAAAGAGAGATAGAGAAATGATTTTTTCTCATGACGTTAATAATTTAAAATTAATATATTCTATCGTTTTGATAGATTCTATTTTTGTCTCATTGGTCTATTGAAGTGTTGTGCAATACTCAATATTTCAGGAGCATACGTTTCGTATATTCCTTTTTCTTTTACTGCACCAAGTGCAGATTTAAGACTTCCTCTGTTCGGCGTTTCACCTTTTACGACAAAGCAACATGAGGTAGCTGCCCAATAGTCTTTGTTGGTAGGAGCGATAGCTGTATCTACAAAGTATGCTAGTTGGCGAAGATCTTTTAGCCAATTAATAGGTTGGTCGAATTCTTCTTTGCCAAATATAGCTAGCATCTGTTGTTCTGTTGTATCAGGGTCCACATATCCTTTTTTAATCAGTGACGAAAACATTGTTTTTATTCGTCGTGAACTAAACGGAGTTTTAAATCTTATGTCCTCGGATGGGCAAAATAAATCTGTGAAGTTTACATCGCTATAAAAATCTAGCATTTCTTGTATTGACTCAAGCTTTGGGTTTGGAATCTGAGTGGTATTCAGCATTTTTATATTCCATTGTTCCTCAAAAAGTACCCATCTACGTCGAAGAGGTATATTAATCCTAGTTCCAATGGCAAAAGCCAATGTCTTTAATTGGGCTCTCGACATGCCTTCTATGGGTTGGAATTTGTAATCTAGGTAGCCGGCTTCTTGTGCGTTGATCATTTCTTTTTCTGCACCAAGCTCATTCAGTCCCATTGTAATATTAAGGTTTCCACCGATAGACTGTTTCAAGACTCTATCAGCTCTGTCTTTCATATCACCCATAAGCGAAGTGTATTCATGAAGGAGTATTTGATGCTTTGAAGTTAGCTTTTCAGATTGTTCATTAAGGTAGTTTTGAAGAAAATCGAGGTCATCAACCTTCTCAATTTCTGCCCCTAATATTGGCTCAGAATGTGAAAGCCAGTATTCATAAACATCGTTAGCCCATTTGAGCATATCAGGCATAAGTTCTGCAATAGCAGATGGAACCAAGTCCATCTGCGTATTACCGTAATATCTTAATTGTTTTGAACTTCTGTTCATGCGTGCTAGTAATATAGCAGCTTGTCCACGGTGCTGTATCATACTATTTTTCTCCTAAATTTGGAATGAGTGATACGGCATCTTGTTTTCTCTTATCAAGCACTTTGGCGTAGATTTGAGTAGTGGCCAACTCTTTATGACCAAGAAGTTTTGATACAGTGTAGATGTCTGCTCCAAGCGACAACATCATGGTTGCGAATGTATGACGACCTGTATGGAAGGTGATATTCTTTGTAATACCGGCAGTGAATGCCCACTTCTTCAATTCAAGAATAGTCCAAGCACTATATTTGAATGAACTGAACACTCTGTCGGTTGGTTTTCCTCGTTCGCCCATATATTGAACAGCTTGTTCATTTATATCAAGGTACTCTTGAGCCTTTGTCTTTTTCTGACGGAATACGATACGAGTGAAGCCATCGAAGTCTTGAACCTCTGACCACAGTAGCTTTTCAATATCACTTTTGCGTAGACCTGTAAGGCAGGAGAATAGGAATGCTCTTTTAAGCCATGGATACATACAAGGAGTGGCAGTCAGATTTTTTATTTCTTCAACTGTCAAGTAAACACGTTCAACTTCCTCTTGCTTGAAGCCTTCAACGCCTCGCATTGGGTTAAATTGAATAACTCCATCTTCAAAGGCTTTGTTAATACAGCATCTTAGCTTATTGAAATAGGAGAGCTTTGAATTTTGCGAAAGACCTTGAAATACGCTCTTATCCTTTTTATGCGTTACTTTATGACTATCCTTTTCTACTGTATTTAGGAAATCTTTGAATCCAAGAACCCATTCTTTGTTTATGTCTTTGAATGTTGTTTTCTCATCAGCATAGATTTCAAGGTATTTTAGACAGCTATGCCAGTTGCCCCAATTACCATCTGAATCTGGAGTTTTGTGTCTTTCTTCACACATGCTTCGATAGAATGATAGGAATGGGGTTTCTTCTGCATAGGGCTTTGGTAAGTCATATTCAGTTCTAGAAAGCTCCAACTGTCTCTTTGAACGAATCGAAACAGCCAAATTGTATGTCTGTCGGTTTTGTTCCTTGTCGGCAGGATTTTTCTCTGGAATAAGGTACAGCTTCAAGAACTCGCGTGTACGCTTTCCATTGTAATAAATGTCTAGGAAGAGATGGACATTTCCATTGGCCAATTTCTTCTCACGGATTTTCACCGGTTCTTTTTTTTGCACGTTTTTGTCACTACTCATGGTTGCAAACTTTTAATAGTTTATAATCTAAAATGGCCTGTTTTGTCACCAGTGACAAAAATTGGCCTATTTTGTCACCGATAACCGGGTCTGGTGACAAACTGGTGACAAAATTACGCCCAAAAAGGTAAAACGCCAAATTCTTTAAGATAAAATAAGAAACAAGCCGATAATCAAGTAGTGTTGATTATCAGCATGTTACTTGCTTTATTAGTGTTTTGTTAGTGCTTTGTTTTCCCCTCAAAAACCCACTTCACTTTCCGATGCAAAAATGTTGAAAGATATTTTGAAGCACCATATCATTCGTAACCTCCCCCGCTATGTCCGAAATAAAGAAGATACACTCTCGTATGTCTTGCGAAAGAAAATCCCCGGAAATCTGCGAATCAAGTCCGTTTTGTACTCTATGAATAGCTTCCAAAGCTTTGTTCAAAGCTTCGTAATGCCTTACATTTGTTACAATAATATCATTCTGTGTCACTGTAGGCAAGTGTGCTGCATCAATAAGCATTTTTTGTAACTCACTTGTATTCTCCCGTTGTTTGGCCGAGATGAAGATAGATCCCGTAGATTCTTTGGGGAAGTCTTTTAATAAAGATAATAAATCCTCTTTCTGTTTACCTTCAATCAAATCAGCCTTATTGAATACAACAATCAAATGTTTTCCTTCGCAACGTGGAATTATCTTCTCCGATAACTGTTCAATTTGAGAGGCGGCATTCACAGCATCTACCATCCAAAGAACAATCTCCGCCTGATCCAACTTCTGAAAAGTACGTTCAATACCCAAACTTTCAATCGTGTCATTGGTTTCCCGGATTCCGGCGGTATCAATGAACCGAAAAGTGATTCCTCCGATATTGACAGTATCTTCGATTACATCACGCGTCGTCCCGTGAATATCACTGACAATGGCTTTATCCTCATTCAATAATACATTCAGTAAAGTCGATTTTCCGGCATTTGTTTCACCGATGATAGCTACGGGAACACCATTCTTAATGGCGTTGCCGACACTAAATGAATGAGCCAACCGTGAAATGACCTGTTCAATTTCATCTGCCAGTTTCCTTAATGCCGAACGATCGGCAAATTCAACATCTTCCTCGCTGAAATCCAACTCCAATTCAATCATGGAGGTGAAATTCAGCAGCTTGTTGCGTAACTCTGTCAGTTCCTTGCTGAAACCACCCCGCATCTGGCTCATTGCCAATCGGTGAGTGGCAGCAGATGAAGAAGCAATCAAGTCCGCCACAGCCTCTGCCTGACTTAAATCCATCTTTCCATTGAGGAAAGCACGTTGTGTATATTCTCCCGGCTGTGCCATGCGGCAACCGTTCTTAATAAGCAGCTGCATCACCTGTTGAAGAATATAAGTAGAACCATGACACGTGATTTCCGTACTGTCTTCTCCCGTATATGAATGAGGAGCACGGAAAAGGCTGACGAGCACTTCATCAATCATCTCATCTCCGTCATAAATACGCCCGAATGTCAAAGTATATGGTTTTTGTTCGCTCAATAATTTGCCAGCTTTGGCTGGCTTGAAGATGCTGCCGGTAATAGAAATAGCTTCCGGACCGGAAACGCGGATGCTTCCGATAGCACCGCCTTGAGCGGTAGCGATGGCGCAGATAGTATCTTGAATCATTATTTTTTCTTTTTGGATGAGCAAAGATAATTGTTTCTAAGTAAAAAACAGAAAATTGAGCACAACTTGTGCTTTATTTGTTTATATTTGCTGCCGTGCAGTAGTGGTACACCAAACAAAATAAAACAATAATGCTTATGGAACCAGCGATTAATTTATATTCTTCCAATGAAAAGAGTGAACTCATACGGGAGAACTCACAAGAAATACTTTCTGTCCTTGCAGCTCATCAAATAGCTTTGTGGGAATATGATATCATTACGGGCGAATGTTCTTTTTCTGACGACTATTTCTCTACACTTGGCTTGAAGAATGCCGGAGTTCTTTTTGAAGATATTGATAGTTTCTATCGGTTTGTTCATCCGGACGATACCGAAGCTTATAAGCAGGCTTTTGCGGAGATGCTTTCATCAGACTCTAACACTTCACAAATCAGAGTTCGTTGTATTGGTGAACAGGGGAAAGTGGTTTGGCTGGAAGATCATTTCTTGTCTTACAAAGAGAGTTGTAAAAGTCATCCGGGTAAAGTGCTGGCGTACACGGTGAATGTCACTTCACAGTGTGAAAAGGAGCAACATATCAAATATCTGGAAGAATATAACCGCAAAATTATTGAAGCACTGCCGGAATTCATTTTTATTTTTGATGATAATTTCTTTATTACCGATGTCCTGATGGCGCCGGGAACGATATTGCTTCACCCTGTGGAAGTGCTACGCGGAGCAGACGGACGATCTATTTATTCACCGGAGGTTAGCGACTTGTTCATTTGTAACATTCGCGAGTGTCTGCAAGACGGACAGTTGAAAGAAATAGAATATCCACTTGAAGTGGATGGATGCGTACATTATTTTCAGGCACGTATCGCCCCTTTTGAAGGGAACAGGGTGTTGACGTTGATACATGATATTGGAGATCGCATTCAGCGTTCGCAGGAATTGATTGAAGCCAAACGTCGTGCGGAGGATGCTGATAAGATGAAGTCGGTTTTCCTGGCGAATATGAGTCACGAGATACGTACACCACTCAATGCGATTGTCGGTTTCTCGGGCCTCTTGGTCGATACGGAAGACATGGAGGAACGCTGCGAATACATCAAGATCGTACAAGAGAATAATGACTTGCTGCTGCAGCTGATCTCGGACATCCTGGACTTATCGAAGATTGAGGCCGGTACGTTTGAGTTCACCTACGGAGAGATGGATGTGAATATACTTTGTGAAGATATCGTTCGCAGCTCTCAGATAAAGGTTCCCCAGGGAGTTGAATTAGTATTCGATCCGCACCCTTCGGATTGCACTGTGATAAGTGACCGGAACCGGTTGCATCAGGTCATCTCCAATTTCGTGAACAATGCCCTGAAGTTTACCTCCTCGGGCAGCATCCATGTGGGATATGAAAAGAAGGAAGAGGGTGTGGAGTTTTATGTAAGCGACACGGGAATCGGAATCTCTAAAGAGCAACTGACGCATATCTTTGAACGCTTTGTGAAGCTGAACAGCTTTATTCACGGAACCGGGCTCGGACTCTCCATCTGTAAAAGTATTGTGGAGCAGCTGGGCGGCGTCATAGGAGTGGACTCGGAAGAAGGGAAAGGGTCCCGTTTCTGGTTCACCATTCCCTATATTAACAGCGAACAGTCAATCGTTAACGATTGATAGACGGTCCGGCTATAAACAACAAACGGTGAACAACACATACTATATTGTATGCCTGTTCACCGTTTGTTGTTTATAGCTGATCGTTTACCGTTGATCTTTACATTCCCATTCCGAATGAGAACTTGTCAATTCCCTGATAGATGCAACTTGCAATACCCAGAGCTATGATACCCAAAGTACAAAGTGCGAGACTCACTTTGGTGTAGTTATCACTGCGGAAAGTGGGGATCGGTTCTTCATTGGGATTGATATACATGGCCTTTACAATCAGCAA
>ERZ894251.696-NODE-696-length-15493-cov-11.369413_pt1 | contig 15493 bp, 20 predicted proteins | sample MGYA00380301_ERZ894251 | MGnify/ENA primary metagenome ERZ894251 (study PRJEB32331, sample SAMN06328418) | human gut metagenome | biome: human gut microbiome; feature: stool | host: Homo sapiens | collected 2014-02-13 ... | reverse complement strand
CGTCACCGCCGCTGGTCAATACACCAATCGTCTTCATAACCGTTTCCCCCTAAAAATGTAGGTTTTCATTTTGTCAGAAAGAATGCGCCGGCAAGGCTTGGCTCCTTCCAGGCCCTACGAACGCATTATATTAATCATACACTACTTTAGCGCGATGTCAAGTATGCCATGATAAATTTATATCATTTTTTTGTCAAAGCCGAACGAACGCTGCTTCCTATGGCCGAAACACAACATTATCCTGCCCTAAAATCCGCCGCAGCTCTCGGAACATCGGCTCGTTAGGATCGATAAACTCCGCCGGCGGCCGCGTTTCATACGTTTGCGTATCACAATAATAGTAATACAGCGGCGCCGTACCATCAAAAATGCGCAGCACCCGCTCCGCTCGCACCCGCTCAGGCGCATCCTTAGAGGCAAAGCGCAGGAAAAGCCCCCGCCGCTTTGCCTTGGTTTCGCTGGGCGTAATCCGCACAGGCTGTGCGGCTGGAACTGCCGGCACAGCTTTTACATGTTTTTCGAGGGCCTTGACGAGCGCGCTTATAGCCGCGCGCAACTGGGCGAATACGCCAATGCCAGGGTGCGCGTAAACGGAAAGGAAATGCCCTATTATGAGGCCACACAGCGCCAGCGGGCCATGGAGCGGCGCGTGCGCGACACGCGCCGCGAGCTGGCCGGGTTGGACGGCGGCATCAAGGCCGCCCCGGATGAGGCCGTAAAAAACGCCTTGCAGCAGGATTTTGACAGCGCCGCGGCACGCCTGAAGCGTCAGGAGGCCGCGCTGAAGGATTTTGCCCGGCAGGCTGGATTTGTGCTGGACACCTCCCGCGTGCAGGTGCAGGGCTTTGGGCGCAGCACATCGGCCAAGGCTGTGTGGGCGGCCAAGCGCGGGCGGACGGCTGATATTGTTGTGCAAGGTCATACCCTCTATGCAGTGACCGATAAAGCAATACAAGCCGTTCCGAAGCCCTTCTTCAAAGCTCTTTCTGATGGCATGAACCGGAAGGCTCAAGACTATGCACGGGAAATCCTGCGCAATGTAAAAGACTTGCCCGAGGGTACAGAGGCCGCCATTTCTTTTGCCATAGACGGCCGCCTGAAACATGTTTTTACCGGCACAGGGCCGGATATGCGTGTGACAATTCGAGGCATGCGGCAGTCTTATATTCTCTTGCACAACCACGCCAGCAATGATATACTGAGCCCGGAAGACATATTGGCGCTGATACGGCATGACAATATGGTAGCTATTGGCGCCGTTGGGAATAAAGGGGCTTTATTCACCTGCGAAAAGGTATTTGGATATAACCGCGAAAAAGCTGTGAGTTTTTATCAAGGTGTTTGGGGGCAATACCCTGAAATGCATGTAAATCTTGAGCAGAGATTCCAATTCATGCAGAGTTTTATGGAGGGAGCCGAAAAATATGGCCTACACTTCGCCTCTCCCGGACAAAGTGGTTAAAGTGCTGCGTAATTATTTGAAAAAAGCAAAGCCATACACACCGGAAGAACGCAAAAAATATAATTATCCAGAGCTGGGAACATTTTTAGCTGATATTGTGTACCAATATTCAGACCGGGAGCTCGCCACACTCGCCATGGATGAGTTGCAAGCTGCCGGCCTCTGGACGGAAGAAGACGAGAAAAAAGCGTTTGGATGAACCACCACCTGCGGGCGGTGGTTTTTTTATGCCATCTGAAAACTGAATCGTTCATCAAGGCGTCTGCCCCATACGGGGCGGGCGCTTTTTTGATACAAAATTGCCCCTGCCTGCCGGGCTTTAAATGCAGGATAGGCCGTGCGCGGAGTGGCCGCGCGTTTATAAGCAAAATCTGGCTGAAAAGGAGTATACACATGGAATTTCTGAAGGAGATTTTCGGCGGCGGCGCGCTGACCTACGAACAGCTTGCCGCAAAGGTAGCTGAAAAGAAAATGAAGCTGGCCGACCTTTCCGCAGGCGGCTATGTGGGCAAGGAAAAGTTCGAGACCCTGAGCGCAGAGAAAACCAATCTGGAAACACGCCTTGCCGACGCAAACAAGAAGCTGGAGGGCTACGACCCCGAATGGAAAGCAAAGGCCGAGCAGGCCAAGGCAGATGCCGATGAGCAGGTGCAGGCCGTGCAGCGCAACTTTGCCCTGAAGGAGCAGGCTGCAGGGCTGAAATTCTCGAGCGAAAGCGCCAAAAGGGCATTTATGGCCGACCTCGAAGCCCAAAAGCTGCCCATACAGGACGGCAAGGTGCTGGGCTTTGACGATTTCGCAAAGAGCTACCGCGAAAGAGACCCCGGCGCATTTTTGCCCAACGAAAAGCCGCCGCGCTTTTCCGGCTCGGCCACAGGCCCCGCCGCCGCTGGCACAAAGAAGGACCAGGCAAACGCTGCCATCCGCGCGGCGTTCGGCCACGGACAAGCAACATGATTTTTTGACAGGAGGAAAACACTATGAGCATTATCAACCGCGAGCAGGCGGAAGCCCTTATCCGCGAGCAGATTGTGGAAACCATTTTTCAGGAGGCCCCGAAACATAGCATCGTGATGCAGCTGGGCCGCCGCCTGCCCAATATGACGAGCAAACAGACCAAAGTGCCCGTGCTGGACATGCTGCCGATGGCTTACTGGGTAAACGGCGACACCGGCTTCAAGCAGACCAGCAAACAGGCGTGGGACGGCGTTTATCTGACGGCCGCCGAGCTGGCCGTGATTGTTCCCATCCCGGAGGCGGTGCTGAGCGATGCCAGCTTTGACATCATGGGAGAGGTAACACCCCGCGTAAATGAAGCCGCCGGCATGCGTGCAGACGGGGCGATTATATTCGGCAACTCGCGCCCGGTGGAATGGCAGAACGACATCATTACACTGGCACGCCAGGCGGGCAACAACGTGAGCGGCGGCATCACCTATGACACCCTGATGGGTGAGGACGGCCTGCTGGGCAAGGTGGAGCAGGCGGGCTACACCGTCACCGGCGCCATCGCGGCCATGCGTGCCCGCGGAGCCATGCGCGGCCTGAAGGACGACGCGGGCCGCCCCATCTTTGTAAGCGACATGCAGGGCCCCACCCGCTACGGGCTGGACGGCGCGCCGCTGTTCTTCCCCGAAAACGGCTCTTTTGATACATCCGTCGCTCAGATGGTGGCCGGCAACTGGAGCCAGCTTGTGTGGGCCATGCGCCAGGATGTGACCGTAAAAATCCTTGACCAGGGCGTAATCCAGGACCCCACGACAAAGGAAATCGTGTACAACCTTGCTCAGCAGGACATGATTGCGCTGCGCGTGGTGATGCGCATGGGCTGGGCGCTGCCCAACCCGGCCACGCGGATGAATGCAGACCGCACGAACGTGCCGTTTGCCTACATCGAGGCCGACACGCCCGTGACGGACTATGCCGCCACCTTTACCGTACAGGACAATGCTTCCGCCGCCGTGAAAGGGGCGCGCGTGAACGTCAACGGCGCCATCAAAAAGACGGATGCGTCCGGCAAGGCAGTGTTCAACCTGCGCAGCGGCACCTACCCCTATACCGTGAAAGCCGAGGGCTACCGCTCGATGAGCGGCGAGATCGTCGTAAATGACGCCGCCGCGAATGCCACTGTGAAATTCCCTGCAAAGGAGGCGTAAGCCATGCTTATCATCGACGCATTGAAGGCCCTGTATAAAAAGGCTACCACCAAGGACGCCGCCGCAACCAGCATTGCGGGCGTGGTGCAGGAAATGGCCGACAACTGGCCCGCGGCGGGCGGCGCAGGTGCGGCCACCACCGAAAAGGCGGGCCTTGTCAAACAGGGTGCGGCCGTGGCCGACGCCGCGGGCGAAACGCCTACCAAGGAGGAATATAACGCGCTGCTGGCCTCGCTGCGCGCAGCGGGCATCATCGCCGCAAGCTGAAAGGCGGTGCGGCCATGTATGCGGACTATGCCTTTTATACAGGCACCTACCAGGGCGAGGACATCCCGGAAGCTGACTGGCGCCGCATTTCTGCGCGTGCAGATGCCTTTGTGGACAGGCTTACCTACGGGCGCCTGCACCATGGCTGGGAGGTGACGGAAGCCGTTAAAATGGCCTGCTGCGCCGTTGCCGAGGCCCTCCATGCGCAGCAGGCAGCGCAGGACCAAGGGGCCAAGGCCGCGGCTGCCGGCATCAAAAGCGAGAACAGCGACGGTTACAGCGTGAGTTACGGCGCCCACACCGACATGCAGGCCGCCATGGAAGCACAAATGCTGGAGGCGGCGGGAGTGTACCTCCCGCCGCACTCGCCTATCCGGTACGCGGGGCTTTACCGCACCGACCTGTGCGGGGGGTGCTGCACTTGACTGCAAACGCAGACATTACGCTGCTGATTCCCCGGTATGACGCCGTCCAGCGGCAGGACGAATACACGGCGGTAACGGTGCGGGGCGTGTGGATGCACGCTGTGCACAAGGGTGGCGATAACCCCGGCGACGAATTGCGCGTGCGTATCCCCATTGATGCCGGCTTCGGGGGGCGTGTGTACTGTACCCCTGCCGAGTGGCAGGCGATGAATGACAGCGCCGCGGCCGCACACTGGACACTGGCCCCGGGCGGGTATCTGCTGGCCGGGGCGCATGAGCTGCCATCGCCCATCTCCCCCCGCGCCCTGATGGAGCAATACGGGAAGGTGTGGAGAATCACCGAGGCCGCCGATAACCGGAACGGCACGGCCGCGGTGCAGCACTGGCGCGCAAAGGCGGTGTAGCAATGGCAAAGGAATGGAGTATTGAGACGCCGCGCGGGCGGGTAATCCGCGTGGGCAACTGCAAGGCGCGCCTTGAATGGAACCCCAATTTCGCGCCGAAGCACCGCGCGGCTTTCAGCCGCAGGCAAAAATATGTGGACGGCGCATGCCTGCGCTACATGGACCCGCTGACGCCGTTCCTCACCGGCATGCTGAAGAAATCGGCGATACTGGGCACTGTGCTGGGCAGCGGCATTATCCGTTATCTTGCCATTTATGCACGGCGGCAGTATTACACGCACAAAACCAAGGCCAAATGGTTTGAAACCATGAAAGCCCGCAACAAAGAGCAGATTTTGAAGGGGGCAGCGAAATTTCAGTGAAAAATGATGACCTGTTGATATACGGCATCCGGGAATATTTCAAGGCCTGCCCCCTGCTGCGCCGCGGGCGGCTGCTGATTGACGCGCTGGGGCTGGCCCCCGTGAGCTATTCGCTGGACGTTTTGCCCTGCGACCCTATTATTACGCAATATGCGGACGGCGACAGCCTGCGGCAGTATCAGTTTGCATTTACCAGCCGAGAATGGTTTTCCCCCGGGGATGTAGACAACATCGAAAACAGCGGCTTTTACGAGCGGCTGGAGGACTGGGTGGAGGCACAGAACGATGCGGGCATCGTCCCGCTTATCAAAAGCAAAAACAAGGTGCCGCAGCGGGTGGAGTTGATTGCCAGCGGATACCTGCAAAGCGAGGACGGCCAAACCGGCCGTTACCAAATACAGTGGCGCCTTATTTACACAAAGGAGGTTTAACATCATGGCAGAAAACACCGCGGCCCTTGTTGGCCGCCACAAAAAGGTTGCGTTCCTCGGTATTGTGGAAACCAGCACCGAGAAATTCCACCGCATGCGCAAATTCACGGCATTTTCGAAAAGTTCGAACCCCAAAGAATATTCGCGCCAGTATGTGGATGAGGCCTTTGAGCAGACAGACGTTGTCGGCTTCTCTCCCTCTATCTCGTACACATTCGACCTGTACACCAACACGCCGGTGCACAAGGAAATCGTGTCAATCACGGATGGGGAACTGCTGGGCAGCGAAGCCGTGCGCAATGTGGTAATTGTAGACCTTTCCCAGCCTGCGGGCGAAACAGCGGGCCAGTTTGTCGCATGGAAAAAGCCGTATTCTGTCATTCCCGACACTGAGGGTGACAGCACGGACGCCTATACTTACTCGGGCACGCTGCGCACGGCCGGAGAAAGCGTCAAGGGATATGCCACATCTGACGATAACTGGGAGACGCTTACTTTTACGGAAGGTGAACCGAGCCCCGCGGGTTGAAGTCCCTCGGGGCCAACAACTGAAAATTAAATGGAGGATATGAGCCAATGAGCCAGACTACAGACCTTACCGTGTGGAAAATACACGGGCACGAGCTGCGCTTTGACATGGAGGACGCAGAAGAGCTTGAGCGGTATGAGGCCGCTTTTGCCAGAATGGCAGAGACGGAAAGAAACCTTGTGCGCACAGGAAAAAAATCTGCCATAGTGCGTGCCTACTGCGAGATGTACTGCACCCTGTTTGATGACCTGTTCGGCGCGGGCACCGCACAGAAGCTGTTTGAGGGCCGCAGGAATGCGCGCGAATGCGATGAAGTGTACGACAGTTTCCTGGGCTTTGTAAAGGCGCAGAATGCCGGCACGCTTGCGCGCCGCGAAAAGCTGGTGCAGGCATGGGTGCCCAACCGGGCCGCAAGGCGCGCACAAGCCCGGGCGAAGGGCAAATGAACCCGTTTTACAAGGCGCTACCGGAGGCTGTGGAGATTGATGGGGCTCTATATCCCATTGCGACAGATTTTCGTGACATTGTGCAGCTGATGGACATGCTGCAGTTACCGGAAGCGGAAATGTCGGACGAAGTAAAAAAGGAGGCCGCCATGCAGTATTTTACTGCGCGGCGGCCCCCTTCCCGTGCGGCAGGGCTGGATGCGCTATGGCGGTTTGTCACGATGCAGGAAGTGTCGTTGGCGGCCGAGAAGCGCCGCCTGCGAGCCGCGGCCTGCGGCGAGCCGGAGCAGGAAGAGGATACGGCCAGCGGGCCAGCGGTGCTTTCATACCGATGGGATGCCGGATACATCTATGCCGCGTTTTTGGCGGTTTACCGCATTGATATTTTTCAGGTGGAATACCTGCACTGGTGGGCGTTCCGCTGGCTGCTGGAGGCACTTCCGGGCGATACGGAAATCAAGCAGCGCATGGCCTACCGCGGCACCGATGCAAGCAAAATCAAGGACAAGGCCGAGCGCAGGCGGGTGCAGCGCATTAAAAATGAAATCAGCCTGCCACAGCGCGAGCTTACCGATGAGGATATCGGCAGCGCCCTGTTCAGCATGATATGAGGCCATAAGAAGATGAAATATCCACCTCTGGAAAGGCACTGGCTCCGCTGCGCAATCTGCGGGGCCAAGCTGCTTTTATATGACAATACCGCACAGTGCAGCGGCGGCATCTATGCCAAATGCACCCGAAACCGCACCTGCGGGGCGGAAACAGAAATCATCATCAAAGACGGGAAGCAGATATTCCCCACGCAGAAAAAGCACCTTTGAGCCTTTGAGCCGTGCATTTTGCAGTTGATTGCAAGGAGGGCACGGCATGAGCACGCAAAAAGCAGACGGCAGCCTGCTGTTCGAAACAAAAGTTGATGAAAAGGGCTTTGACAGCGGCGTGAAAAAGCTGGGCGGCATCGCCGCCAAGGGCATGGCCGCCGTGGGGGCAAGCATCGTCGCTGCCGGCACCACCGTGGCCGGGCTGGGCGCGGCCGCCATCAAGGTGGGCATCGAATTTGAGAGCGCCTTTGCGGGCGTAAAAAAGACAGTAGATGCCAGCGACGAGCAGCTGAGCGCCCTGCATGACGGCCTTATTGATCTCTCGAAGGAAATTCCCGTGACAGCGGCCGGGCTGTCCGCCATTGCGGAGAGTGCCGGTCAGCTGGGCATTGATGTGGACAACATCGAGGAATTCACGGCCACAATGGCTGACCTTTCCGTAGCCACCAACCTGACAGCGGAAGAGGCTGCCACCAGCTTTGCCCGGTTTGCCAATATCGTGGGCATGAGCCAGGAGAATTTTGACAAACTTGGCAGCGTGGTGGTGGCGCTGGGCAACAATCTTGCCACCACGGAAGCGGAAATAACCGCCATGGCCATGCGCATTGCAGGCGCGGGCTCTCAAGTGGGGCTGACCGAAGCTCAAATTATGGCGTTCAGCGGCGCGCTGTCTTCCGTGGGCATCGAGGCGGAGGCTGGCGGCACGGCCTTTTCTACACTTATTTCCAAAATGTCACTGGCCGTGGCGCAGGGCGGCGCGGCCCTGACTGACTTTTCCGATGTGGCGGGCATGACGGGCGATGAGTTCCGGGAGGCATTCGAGCAGGACGCCGGGCAGGCCATTCTTTCCTTTATTCAGGGCCTTGCCCGCATCAACGATGAGGGCGGCAGTGCCATCAAAACTCTGGACGATATCGGCCTTTCCGACATCCGTATGCGCGACGCCCTGCTGCGTGCTTCCGGCGCCAGCGATGTGTTTGCGGAGGCACTGGACATTGCCAATACCGCATGGGATGAGAATATCGCGCTCTCCAAAGAGGCCGAGCAGCGGTATAAAACCATGGAGAGCCGCCTGCAGCTGTTGAAAAACAGCGTGTCGGCCCTTGGCATTGCCATCTACGAGAGCACGGACGAGGGGCTGGGCAGCGCCGTTGACCTTGCCATGGGCTGGGTGGACGAGCTGACGCAGGCTTTCTCCAGCGGCGGCACCCGCGGGCTGGTGCTTGCCGCAGGTGATATTCTGGCTGACATGGTTTCTGTGCTGGCCGAAAAATCAGGCGACCTCATCAACGTAGGCGTCGATGCCATAGACGCTTTTGCCACCGGCCTGCGGCGCAACGCGAAAAGCATTGCCACCAACCTGCAAAAAGCATTGCAAGCCGGGATTCGCGGCCTGTCTAAAGTACTGCCGAGCGTTGCAAAGGCCGGTATGAAAATAGTTGTCGAACTGGTAGGAGCGATTGCGGATAGCCTGCCTGATATGCTGCCCGCCGCTGTCGATATGTTTTTTGACACGCTGGTGGCGCTGCTTACCGACCTGCCCACTCTCATCAAAGTAGGTGCTCAGTTCGCGGTTGGCCTTGTGGAAGGTATCTTCTCGGCGATTCCCCGGCTGCTGAGCGGCATCGGCGACGTATTCACGGCGCTGTTCACCGATAATTTCCGTATTGCGGACGCCGTGGCGGAACAAACCGCAGATATGCGGGCCGCAGTTGAAAGCATTCAGGACGAGATAGCCCGGTCAAATGAGGCTTTTGCCGAACAGCAGGACAGCATTCTGGCGAGCGCTGAAGTAGCTGAGCAATATGCGGGTATCATTGACCGGCTCTCTGGCAAAGACCTGAACGCTGAGGAAATGGCACAGCTGCAGGCAGCCGTGGAAGGCCTGAACACACTGTACCCCGACCTCAACTTGCAGATTGACGAGCAGGGCCGCCTGATTGGCATTGCCAAGGACGAGATATACAAGTATATCGAGGCCTCCGCGCAGATGGCTATGACAGAGGCCTATCTGCAAAAAATCAGGGACAACACCGAAAAACTTGTAGACGCACAGGTTGCGCAGCGCACAGCCGTGGACGAATACAACGCGGCCCTTGCACAGAAAAACGAACTGGAGGCCCGGCAGGCAGAGCTGCAGCAGTTGCAGACTGAATTATGTAACAGCGCGACCACGGCGCTTTTGAATAATACTGCCGCCTATATCGAAGCATGCCCAAGCCTTGCCCAATACTTTGTGCAGTTGGAAGACGGCGCCTGGACACTGAACGAAACAGCGGAACTAAGCCGCGTTTTAGCAGCTGCTGAAGATGGCCTTTATCTTGCCGTAACCGAAACATCAACAGCTATTCAGGTGCAACAGGGTGCAATGGATACCGCCAGTGGCACGATTGGAGACATGCAAGGGAAAATCAACGGGCTGAACGAGGAAAATGCCCGGCTGGCCCAGATGGCGAACGAAAGCGGTGCGGCCATAGCAAACGCCGGAGCACAGGCATCCGGCGCAGCGCAGAGCATGGGCAGCGCCTCCGCGTCTCTTGGCCAGTACTCCGAGGCCGCCAGCGGCGCCGCGAACGCGGTAGCCGAAGGCATGAACAATGCGGCCGGGGCTGCCTCCACCCTGCCTACAGTGGCAAACATGGCCGCGCAAAGCGCTGTAACCGGCATACAAAATGCGACGGCGCCCATGGCGGAGGCCGGGCAGATGATGATGCAAAGCGCCGTGGACGGCGCCACAAGCGCGGCGCCAGAACTGGCCACCGCCGCAGGGAATGCTGTAGATGCCGCAGCGTCCAAAGCTAAGGGACAAACTGCCCAGTGTTCCACCATCGGCAGCCAGATGGTGCAGGGCATGGTGAACGGCGTCAACAGCAATTCCGGCGCGCTCGCCACCGCCATGGCCAACTGTGTCTCCGCCGGCATCGAGGCCGCCCGCCGCGCGGCCAATATCAATTCTCCGTCCAGACGCACACGCGATGAAGTGGGCAAGCCGCTGGCCGAGGGCGAAGAGGTTGGCTACGTCAAGCAAATTGAAAAGAGCGGGCGCCGTATGCTGGCGGCCCAGGAAGACGCCGTGTTTGATCGGCTGAAAAAATCCGCGGCAGACACCAGCACGCAGGGCCTCACGCCCATACAGGCTGCGCCAGTGCCCGCTCCTGTCCCTACTGTTATTCAGCGGGCCGGAGATACCATCATCATTGAGAAGCCGTGCGAGAGCCCCGCGGAAACGGCACGGCAAATTGAGCTTGCAAAAAAGGAGCTTGCCGATGACTGACGCAAAAAAACTCAATATCACTTTTTCACGCGGCGACACCGTCATTGAGGCGGGCCGCCGCGCCCCGCTGCACATCCTTTCCTGCGAAGGGCTGGAAAGTTCAAATATAGATTTGCAGCTAAGTGCAAACGCACAGGGCGACGGCGGCACTGTAACGGTGGACCGGTACGATTCCAAGCCCATTACCATGGTGATGGAGGTGGACCGCAAAGAGGATAGCGAGGCATGGGCCGAAAAACTGCGCCGCTTTTTTGTCCCCCATGTGGATACTACCATCACGGTGGATAACTGCGGGAGGCAGACGATGAATACTTTCCGCCTTTCAAAGTTCCGCCAGCAGCGCACAAACCTTTATGAGCCTTTTCGCTTTCTTCTCGACATCATATGCCCTGACCCTTACATGAAAAGCGTGTCGGAGTATGTCTCTAACATGGCCGACCACCTGGCGCTTTTTACGGCCCCCTTTGCACTGTACCCAAACGGCGGCGCGCTTTCCGTGCGCCGGTTCAATGAGGAACTGCTTATTGTAAACCGCGGCGATGTGACCACGGGAATTATCTTCGAGTTCAGTGCCAGCGGCCCGGTGAAAAACCCGCGAATTGACAACCTCACCACGGGTGAATTTCTGCGCGTAATGGTGGATATGGCAGCCGGCGACGTGCTTGTGATAAACACACAGCGCGGGAAACACGCTATCACGCTGAACGGCGTATCCGTCACACAAAAAAAAGACCGCGACCAGAACTGCCGGTTCTTTCAGCTTGCCGTGGGCGAAAATGTGCTGAAATACAGCGCCGATAATGGCTATGCAAACCTTTCCGTGGTGCCCCGCCACCGTTACGAATATTACGGAGGCTGAAAAATATGGGAAGCTTGGAAATCAACATTCTGGACAAAAACCGCCAGTTGCTGCACAGCATTGACGTGTTTCGCACGTTGATATGGACACGGAGCTACACCGAACCGGGGCGGTTTGATTTGTACTGCTACCAGCCGGACTTTCCCCGACTGCGGGAAGGCGTCTATCTATGCACAAACCGGCACAAAGAACTGGGCCGCATTGACACGCTCAAGCTGCTGCGCTCTCGGCATCTTGCCTTCATTTCCGGCAGTTTTTCCGAGGCGGAATATAACGACCGCATTATCGAGAGCGTGCAGGATATCAACACCAACCGCGAAGACGCCATCCTTTCCCTGCTGGATGATTTTGCAGTATCGGCCCGGCCGGTGCCCTGCCGTCCAGTATTGGCCGCCTCGCAGCAGCGCGGCGGAGATGTGGCCTTTCAGGTGACGGGCAAGCCCCTGGGGGATTATGTGTATACCCTCGCCTACGCGGCGGGCCTGTCACTTCGAAATGTATATGACTTTCCAACCGACACCCTGCGGGCAGAGGTTTGGCAGGGGCTTGACCGGCGCAGCAGCCAGACAGACAACCCGCTCGCTATTTTCGGCGGGGACGAAGAAAACGTCAAACTGGGAGACTATACGCTTTCCACGCGCGACGAGAAAAACGTTGCGTGGGTGGCCGGAGAGGGCGAAGGCGCCGAGCGTGTCATTGTAGAGGTAGACCGCACAAACGGCGCCCCACGCAAAGAGCTATGGGTAAATGCCGCCGACATCCGCAAGGAAAGTTCTTCGCGGGCTACATTGACCGACGAGGAATATCGAGAATTGCTGGTGCAACGTGGAGATGAAAAGCTGGCAAAGTATAAGCGCACGGAAAGCGCGGCGCCTACCCTGCTGCCTCAGTCAAACCTTGTGTATGGAAAGGATTTTGATTTGGGCGACCTGGCCGAGTACCACGATGACGAGGCCGGCATTATGGTGGAAGCCCGAATTACAAAAGTGGTGGAAACCTACGAGGGAGGCGAAGAAGCTGTGGAAATCTATTTTGGCGATGAAGAAAAGAAAATTATGCAGAAGGTAAAAAGGGAGGCATCGGAATGAGTTTACAGGTTGGCATTTTTCGCTCGGAGGTGATAGGCAAGGATGAGAGGCTGGGCCTGCCTATTTTCGACAGGGCGGTGACGGAAGAGTTTTTGGAAAAGCTTTTTTTCATGGTATATGGGGATGGGGTTTTCCCCTCACCTTCCACAGCATTCCAGTTGCGCGCCGGTACCGGCCTGACCGCCGCTATTCAGCCGGGGGCCCTGTTTTGCCAGGGCAAATTTGCCTATGACACGGAAGCCGCGCCGGTGACTTTTACCCAGAACAGCGGCGAACAGAACTTGATTGCCCGGCTTGTGTTCCGCCGTGACCTGCCCAACCGCACGGGCGATTTTGTTGTTTTGTACGGCACTCCGGCCGCTGAACCGCAGGCGCCGTCTCTCACACGCACAGCAGATATACATGAGCTGGGCATTGCTGATGTTTTGCTTAAAGCCGGTGCGGAAAGTATCACAGATGCCGATATCACAGACCTACGCATGGATTCATCCCTTTGCGGCATCATTACCGGCTCTCTGGAAATCACCGACACTACGGAAATTTTTGCACAGTTCAAGGCGATTTTTCAGGGGCTTTTTGACCAGATGGAGGCAGAGGCCGCTGAATTGGAGGACGTTATCGCTGGCATCGAGCAAGGCAGCGAGGTAATGCTGCGCGCGGTATACGACAAGGACGCTGACGGCGTGGTGGATGAGGCCGCGGCTGTGCAGGTGTATACGCCCCCTGCCGCCTCGGAGGCCGGCACGGATGAGGCCGGTGCACAGGCAGCCAGCCAAACCTTTGGCGGGCCTGTGCGCCTTTCGGTAGACGTGGCCTCCGGCATCGTAACGCTGCACGCGGTGAAGCAGGGCCTTGGCGAAGAGGGCGAGCCCGTGGGCGAGGCGGCCGTGGAAGAGGTGCCTGTGGCAAACGCCGCGGCGCTGGGCGGTAAAACGGAAGCAGAACTGAGCGTGGGCGATTCGGCCAAAATCGGTGGAAAGGCGCTTTCCATGTCGCTTTCAGGCACCACGCTTACTATCAACTATGGCTAATTGGAGGTTGTACAGAATGACGATTTCCAGAAATTTCCACGGGGGGGGTGCTGTGTAGCCCGTAAGGGCAATTTGCACAAAGCACCTACCCTGGAACGGGGGCGCATCAAATGGCCCTCATAGTAAATAGCACAAATATCCCCGCGGGGGGAAAAGTAATCCAGAACGGAACAGCAGCGAAGCAAATATACTTTGGCAGCACGAAGGTGTGGTCTGCCACGCCACCCCAGCTGGTGCTGTACGATGGCCCCGGGAACATAAACCGCATGACGGCCGTCAATTTTGGGACCGTCTACAACAACAACGCCACCACGCAGGGCAATGGTGTAAAATGCTGGAACCTCTCGCCCTGGGGTAATGGCGACAGCAACCTGCGCACGGCAGCTATTTTGCGCTCTAGCGCTGCATACGACCTAACAGACTATACCACTTATCACATGATATGGACATCCTATGGCGGATATGGCGCGGCGCCTTGGGGCGTGCCGCGCTGCACCATGTATACGGCTACTGTGACGGGTGCTTTGCCGCACACCAACAGCCCCGCCCGCACTTGGGCCGTGACGGACACAAACGAATATAAAATTGACTCCGGCTGGCATACCGGCACCTACAGCATTGCATCTGTGCAGGGTATGAACTATGTGTATGTAGGCAACTGGGGCAACGGAAATGCCAGCAGCGTCTATGTTCAAAAACTTTGGCTGACATAAGGAGGAAAGAAAAAATGAAACAACTGATTTGTGCGAATGAAGCTACCTATGAGGTGTGCAATGAAACTGTGTGCTTCCCTTCCGGCAGCGCCAATGTGCGGAATGTGCTGGAGCTGTGGATGCCGGAAAGCGCCATGGCGTTTGACGAGTTTGAGGCGCTTTGCAAAGACGGGCAGGCCATGCAGCGCATCGTGCTGAAGGAACCCAAGCCGGGCAAGGAGGACGAATATTTTGAAGCTGTGTTCGAAGGGTATACTTTGCCGGTGGAGATAGCAAAAAAACTGCACACGACGTACGATGCAAACACCGGAGAAACCATCACAGAAACGCGATTGTTTGCCCGCATGGAACAGCTTACTTTCATCGAACGCAAACTTGTGGAACTGGGGCTGATGTAAGATGGCGCTGATCATAAACAGCACCGAAATTCCACAAAGCGGTGCCGTTATTTGCAACAGCACGGCACAGGAACAGGTAAAAGCGAACAGCGTATTGGTGTGGACGGCCACGCCGGACCCTATCACCATCATGAGCATCGGAAAGTCTATCGGCTCTTGGCTGGGCGGGGGGGTGCTGGGTGGAGATGCCGGGTATCAGGTGTTTTCCATGGCAAGCCAAGGCTATAAAAACTGTACAAACGGCAACGTGCAGGCCCATGGCGGCATTGTGGATGGCAAGCTGCGCTTTGGCGGCGAAGAGAGCACCGTGGGCAGCAACCGGGCTTTGCTGGTGTCCAACTTTACCGTTGATACGCGCGGCTTTCAATATCTGCGGTTCAAATATTATACCGAAAACAACAATGTGCCTGCCAATGCGCCTTCGCTTGGCATTGGCCCCGCCGGATGGAGCGAGACGGTGAACGCATCGGTAAGCCTGATCAAGCAGAACGGCACCAGCGCGGTGCAGACGGTGACGCTGAACCTGAGCAATTATCAGGGGGTATATGCAATCAAGGGAAAATGGGGTTTTTCCGGCAACACCAACAATAACCCGTACTGGGCAGGGCGCAAATGCTGGGTGACGGAAATTTACATGTACGCTTAGGATGTACAGAGAACGCCACTTCTACAAAGCAAATGGAACGAACGAATATTTGAGGTTTTACAAAATTCTGATTTCATAAGGAGGTACAAACAAATGGCACAGGATGAAATGCTGCTCTTCCGAGGACGCAACCGCATCCGCTATGGCTATGCCCGCTGGGGCTACACGCGCGGCGGGGGCA
>ERZ894251.663-NODE-663-length-16071-cov-6.028034_pt1 | contig 16071 bp, 29 predicted proteins | sample MGYA00380301_ERZ894251 | MGnify/ENA primary metagenome ERZ894251 (study PRJEB32331, sample SAMN06328418) | human gut metagenome | biome: human gut microbiome; feature: stool | host: Homo sapiens | collected 2014-02-13 ... | reverse complement strand
GAACAGGACAGCGCAGAGATCCTCACCCGCATTGCCAGCCACAAAATGATGGCGGCCCTCGTGTCCAAGTCCGACAAAGACTGGAATGAGATGCGGGCCGATAAACTTTTGAAAGAGATCAGCGGCCTGACACGCGCTATGGCGTACAAGCAACGCGTGGATATCCAGAATAAGGATGTGGTGTCTGCCGCACTGGATGAAGTACAGGCGTCCGTGTTCTCTGCACTGGCGGACGAAAAGCCGGAGCTGTACAGACAGGTCGTTCAGTTCCTCGACAAGAAACGGAAAGAGGGGCTGTAGCATGGAATGGTATGTGCTGCAGGCCCTCACAGGTCGGGAACAGGACGCCAGGGCGGCGCTTGAACGTGCCGGGTTTGACGCCCGGGTGCCGACGGAACTGCGGCCGATCCACAGGCGGGGCCAGTGGATCGAACAGGAATACACGCTCCTGCCGGGCTATGTATTCGTTGGGATGGATTTTGAGCCCCGGCTGTATCGTGCCATCAAGGAAGTGCCGGGAGCCGTCCGGCTGCTGGGGCTGTTTGACGAACATCCCACGCCGCTGCCGCAGGATGAGGCGGCACTGTGGGGCCTATGTGGTCCCCCTTCTGCTCTCATGCCAAGCGTCGTAGCGTTCGACGCCTACGGTACGCCACGGGTCATAGATGGTCCACTGACGGGACGTGAGGCTCAGATCGTGAAGATCGACCGTCATGCGCGCCGGGCGCGCGTACTGGTGGATACCGGAGACGAACGGCATCTGGTGCGGTTCGGTATCCGGCCTGCGGACGGTGATGCGCAGTGAATCGTAAAAAGGACTTGCGGCGTGACGCCGCACACAGGCTCGCGGGCTACGGTCCGGAATATCCTCCAGAGCTGTGCCGGCGGTGCGTCTGGGCGTCCGGCCAGGGCGACCGCAAGCTCTGCCCGTTCCCCCGCTGCGTAGTGCGCAGCGGAGATATGAGGCTGAAGCCATAAGGCTGTTGTTGAAAAGTTGAAACGGGCGTTAAAACTCGTTGAAAACTTTGGCAGCAGGGTATTTAAATGCCGGGTTACAGAAAATTTAAAACCGGCATTAAACAGAACAAGAAAACCATGAAAGCAGCGGGGTGATTCGTCCCCCGCCCGTGGCCATGGCGGGCATAGAGGGGTAAAAACCGGGCGGAAACGGCCGGATGGCGAAGCATGTCTTCGCCATCCGGCCGTTTCCGCCCGGTTTTCACCCTTCTATACCCGCCGGTCACGCTCCGGAGGACGTATCAACTCCGGTTTGCTCACGGTTTCCTGTATGATTTTGCAAAGCCTGAAACACGTCTTTGCAAAAAGCCTTTATTCCTGTTTCACGCCTGGTTTTCTTGTCGCTTTAAAAGCTTTTTAAAATACTGCTTAAAAACAGGCTTTCAACGAGTTTTCACATCGGTTTCAACTTTTCCACATTTCCCGAGGTACTGCGGCGCACGCAGCGGGGAAAGGGGCAGCCCGGACGGCCGCTCTCCTTCATGGCCCACACGCACCGCGTGCATAGCTCCGGCGGCTCCTTCAGCTTCGCGCCGGAGATCTTCTGCGCCAGCTCCCGCCGCGGGTCCCTGCGTTTCACGGCGCATCACCGTCCACCGGGATAACGCCGAAGCGGATGCGCTGCGGCGTGCCGCCCAAACTCGTGACAACGTATGCGCGCCGCTGCCTGCGGTCCATACGGACCACATCGCCCGCAAACTCTGACAGCGGCCCGTCCAGAACGTGCCAGCCGCCGCCGGGCGGGAAGTACACCCGGCTGAGTCTCAACGTTTCCCCGTCCTCCAGCCGCCACCGAAGCACGTCCCGTGTGTCCAGCGCCTGCGGCTCCCCGCGCTCCAGTCCCAGCCACCGGATGACGCCGGGGACAGGGGAAACAGCATGGAAGAGTGCCGCGCTGTAGTCCGCACCTACGAAGATGTAGCCGGGCAGCAGCAGGCATTCTTCCTCGTGCCACTGTCCCCGCCGCCGGATATTCATCCGCTGGGCCGGGGCACGAGCCTGCACGCCCTTGCGCCGCAGCGCTGTGCATGCATCACGCTCGGTCCCGGTCATGACCTGCAGCACATACCAGCCCATCAGCGCCGCGCCTCCTTTGTCCGCCGATCCAGGATCTGGACCAGCTGACGGTAAAGGTCCGGATGCTCCGTGCCAAGGGCCGAGAAGAACTCTGCCTTCAGCTCATCGGCTGCAACCTGAGCGTCCGTCTTGTTCTGCAGGTCGATCCGCTGCTTATACGCCACGGCTTTCGTCATGGCGTTGGCTTCCCGCAGCAGCTTATCCAGCGCAACGTCCGTCCACTCTTCGTCCGGTTTATTGATGATCGCCTGCACGATCTTCTGGCCGGCGATGCGGTTGATGATCTCCACGGCGTCCACCTCTGGCACCTTTGCCGCCGTTTCCATCATGGCCTTTATACTTTCCTGGGATACTGCCAGCGCCTCCAAACTGTCCATGAGATCGCGGGCGTAGGTCCCGATGGCCGACTTGCTGATCTGTACGTCAAGGCTGGCGAGGTATTCCCGGATGTCGTTGTATGTGAAGTCTGCCGGGGACTGTACCATTGCATCCACTGTGCTGCGGACCTCCGGTGGCAGCTGGCTGATCTTACTCCGGCTCCTGTTTTTTCGCCGTCCCATCTGCAAGTCCTCCTACATATCCACCAGCGGGTCTTTCTTCACGCAGCGTTGCAGCTGGATACCGCGCGGCGTCAGCTTAACCTCCAGTTCCTCCGGCTCTGCGTCCGAAACGCTGGACGGAGCCTTGTCCTCGATGCAGCGCACTTGCAGGTATCCGCTGTCCGCCAGGTAGTTGATGCTGCTGCACAGCGCCATCCGGTCCATGCCGCCCGCCAACGCCAGCAGCAGGCTCTTCAGCTTTAAAAATTTGAAATCGCAGCCCGCGATGGCCAGTGTGCGCATCACAGTTCCGTTATTGGCCGCAAGCTCTCCGGCCTGCATTTTTCGGCGCAGTTCATTTTCGTCCATCTCAGTTGCCTCCCTGCTTCATCATGAACTCCATCAGACGGTCCAGCTTGTTTTCCAGCTTCAGCTGGCTCTGCAGGAATTCCTCCCGTCGGATGCCGTTTTCCTTGATGTCCTTGACATCGGCGGACATAGCCTGGATCTCCGTACGCATTTCTGTGCGCATTTCCTTCATTTCACGGCGCACCGCTTCCAGGTCCTTCTGGTGGTCGGTGCGCGGGGTATAGTTCTCGCGCACTTCTTTGATGTCCGCCCGGTTTTCATCCAGCTGCCGAAACACTGATCGGCCAAACAAAAAGCCCACCAAACCTACCACCGTTGTTACGATGACTGTCAGAAGCCACCAGGTTCCGGCATCGAACGTCATTGCGGTTTCCTCCGTAAATACAAAAAAGATAAGGCACGATGCCCTCGTTGTGAGTTCATCATACCTTATCTTTTATAGACTGTTCCACTCAGATTTTACAACAAAACAGTCACACATCGAACAGCGTACACTGCCCATCCAGTGGGGCGCGTCGCATCTGTTCTGTTTTTTCGCGCACGATTCCGCGCACATATCCCTCGCTCAGGTTCCACTTTTTGCACAGTGCATAGACGTTTGAGCCGTTGTACTCATCACGAATCAGTCTGTCACGGATAGGAATAAGGAGCTTGTCCGCCTGTGGGATGTACACCCGACCAGTGCCTCCATACACATCTACGAGCCGCCGGAATGCATCCATGCCGATGGTTTCCGCGAGATCTCGTGCTTCGCCCTGCAGGTCTTCCAGCTTCAACTCGTTCAGCAGCTCATTCCTCATTTTCCAGCCGCCTCCTGATTCCGGCGGTATCGGTCGCTGTGCAGATACTCCAGCTCCTTGCGCTCGGTCAGACTTTTGAGCCCCTCGATCAGTGCATTGCCCTGTGCGAATGTGAGGAATCGAAACGGCTGCGTAGGGAATGCCGTCACGCCGAACTGCCTGCTGATCAGCCCGCACAGCCTGTCCCGCAGCTGCACGCCCACCGGCGCGGGATCATATTTTTCCAATTGATACATCAAGTACCAGACCTTTTTCTGCTGTCCCTCGCTCAGCCCGCCCGGCAGCGCCTCGTACTTCCGCGCCCGCTTTTTCTGCGGTGCGGCCGCCGGGGCGCTGCGCCGCCGCAGCTCCACCAGCACTGTCTGCGCCTCGGCCGGGGTCAGGGCGGTGATACTTTCTTTGCCGGTCAGTCCCTGTACCAGCGCGTGCAGCGCATCCTCATGCCCATTGCCGCGCTCCACCATCCCAAGTTTTGCACCCAGGGCATAGATGCTTTTTACCGTTCCCTTGCTTACATCCAGCGCGCCCATCCCGGCCGCCTCCTTCCTTTTATTCCTCCGGCACGGCGTCGCCCGTGTCGTAGAAAAATTCATCCGTAGTTTTCAGATACGCGCCCACAGCCTCCAGAACTTCCTCCGGCTGCTGCTTGAGCGCGTCCCGGTCCAGCTTCTGCTCCGTCTTCACGAGCTCCCTGCGCCCCATGGCCAGCAGCGTGGCGATGGCCTGCGGCACCTTCGCATTCGCCAAAATCAGCCGCGTGGACTGCCGGAAGCCTACACGCCCAAACGTCAGCTGGCGGCTTTTCCCGGCCATATCTTCCCGGTGCGCCTCCACATACTCCTGAACGTCCGTTTCCAGCTGTTTGACACGCTTCTGCAGCGGCTCCGCGCTTTTGGTGTATTCAGCTTTTACGGCGTCGATGCGCCGCGACATATCCACGCCCATCTCCGTCAGCGCGTGCTCGTACTCATGAATGCTGCGCAGCGCGTCGTTCACTTCTGCCCAGTCCTTCAGCACAGGCTCCCGGTGCAGCTTTTTCCTTGCCATATGTATCCACATCCTTTCTCAAAATTCCGCCCTCTGCATTTTCCGGGCTTGGGACCGGCCCCGGCCCAATCGGGCAGGGGGCTGCATTACGGCCGGGGCATAGCCCCGGTGGGAGTCTCACCATCTGTTGCCATCAACTGGAGTGAAACGATTCTGATCCAGCCAGTAGTGAGGACATTTGCGAAGTCCCCATATATACGACAGCCAGTTTTCTTTTACATTGGCGTTGCTGCATCCAAGACCTCTGCCATACAGACAGGTTGAACAATTCTCTGGTACTTTTTTAATTTCATATATCTCTTTCATGGTCTGCTTCCAAATCCTTTCGTGCGGCCTCGGCGGCTTCGCGGGTCAGTTTTTCGGCGATTGCATCCGCTGTGTATCGCGTAACCGGGTTATTCTGTACGCCGCAAATATACATAGCACGGCGCAATGCCTCTTCTCCGTCCGAATCAGTGTATTTTATATCCGGCAGCACCACGCCCATGTCTGTTTGTTCCATGGTATAGAACACTCCTTTCACAGCTTCATGAGCCTGTTCCACTTCTCTTCCAGTGCCTGCGCTTCCTCAAGGATGGCAGACGCATGGTCAAGCACGTCCGCCGGGATGTCCAGGATAGGCATGCCTTCGTATGGCGTCAACAGCTCCGCCGCCTGTTGCCGAAGTCGTGCAGACTCCTCATTCAATCGGTCAGCTTCATCCAGCTTCTTTTGTTCACGTTGATATTCTAGATCGTTCAAAGCGATGGCGATGATAGCATCCAACCGATACAAACCACGATTGCGTAGCCGGTCAATGACCCACAGTAGTTCCGCCTTAGTACAATCTTTCAACGTCATCAGGAATCCTCCACTGTGTATATCGGACAGAACCAGCGGGGCAGGCCCTCATATACAAGCTTTTCTTTTGCCCGGCAGAAGCAGATGCTTCCGTCCCGGCCGTAAACGGTATGGGCATGTGCGCAGTACCTGCATCTTCGGTTCCGGCGCAGGCTGCGCCATTGCTGAATGGTCAATCTTATCACGCTCCTAAAAAACAGAGTTGAAACGGCCGCCGGGCCGTGGTATCCTGTACATGTAGTACGGTAAGCCATGCCGTGCCATATTCCTTTAAAGCCCCCCGCCCGGTTTCGCGTCTCGGACGGGGCTTTTGGTGCGGGGCTGCCGTTATGACCGGCCACGCCGGCCCTCCTGGGCCGCGGCCCCGCATGTGTAACCGGATCGGAACGAATTCACTCTTTACAGAACCATGAGAAAAGGAGAGATGTTATGACAGTTGACGAACTCAGCGCCATGATTGACGAATGCGCGGGCGAAAGCGTACTCCATGAAGCGTATGCTGCCGACCCGGAGCAGACACGCGTCACGCTTGAAAAGCTCGTGGACGACTGGAATGCAGGGAAGGACTTTGACCCGGCTGTTTACGACCTTCTTATGGGACGTGTTGTAGAGCGGGTTGACGATTCGACAAAGCAAACAGGGTGGCTCAAACAACAGGCTGTATCCGATCTTCAGGCTCTTGTCATCCGGCAATGGATCTCCGGGCTGCAGCGCGGTGCGGCCGTGGTGCTCTACAAAGCGCTGACCGACCTCGGCAGCGGCGTATGCATTGCCAAAAAAGGCTTCCGGCTGGTACCGCTGGATATTGTTGAAATGTGGAACAGCCTGCATCCGGATGAATCGCCCATCCGGATATTTTACCAGTGAAGAGCCCAGGCCCCGCGTTTGCGGGGCCTTTCCCGATGCTCACAGCCCGAGATTGAGCGCCTGGATCAGTGCACAGGCGTTACAGTGCTTTTCTTCCAGCTCTTCGGAGCTCTTACACTCCAGCGGCCAGCGGCAATAGCTGTCGCAGACGGTTTCCATCAGCTCCATGACTTTCATCTCCCAGCAGTGGGCGTGCATCACGCGCGCGGACATTACGGGTTTACCGCAAAACTTACAGTTTGGCATCAGTCTTTTTTCTCCCTTCGTACATGATAGGCCCATGTAGCCATGGTCCGCACATTGACGCCCATATCCTCAGCCACCCGCCGGAAAGATTCTCCGGAGCGCAGGCGTTCCATTGCCTCCGCCTTGAACTCCGGCGCGTAGATGCGTCTCGTCTGGCCTTTTCGGTTTGGTTTTGGGCGGGCGGACTTGGAAAGTGGCCCCAGTACGTCCAGAATCTCCTCACGGCTTACCAGATACAACTGCATCAAAATCTTTACATGCTGGCGCGGGTCGATTGCATTTTTGTATGACGCACGGATTTCAGACTTTTCCTGTTCACTCAGCATCCTGACTTTCTCCTTTGACACGCCCGGATCTGGGGACGTAGTGCCGGTTCTGGTGGTAGTTTTCCACTTTCCGCAGCTCGCCCACAAACCGGGACAGCTGCTTTACCGCTTGCATGCCGGCTGTGGTCCCGCAATACCCTGCAATGGGCTCCAGCTCCTCCACAACGTCCTTGTGCTTACGCCGGAGCCTGCGGCAGTCACGCAGCTCTGTGGCCAGCTTCGCACGCTCATCCCGCGTAAGATTTTCGATTTCCAGCTTATGCAGCAAATCCTGCTGCAGAGCATCCTGCTCTTTCATCAGCTCAAAATTCGCATCGTATACTTTTTGGGCGTCGTTCAGAAGTTTTGCGGCGCGGGCCAGAATTTCCGACGCCTTTTCTTCATGCTTTTCCGTTGTTTCCACCTCCTATGGTCTGCCCCACGCCATGAGCGAGTGCGTGCGCGCGAACCAATTCTTTTCCGTGCGGCTGCTGCGGGCAATTTCCACGGCACGCTGTGATGCTTCCCGGCATGTAGGGCACAGTTTATGCGCTTCCTGTGTACCTGTCGGCTTTCCGCATCGGCTGCATATTCCCGGCCAGCCCAGCATGTCCCGCGGCATGACGCCTTTCTCCCTCAACCGGGCCTGCATGTACCGGCGACTGCGGGCAAGGCAGTACGCGCACTGTGCGCGTCCAGGGACAGCGTCCCGCCGCTGGCATTTTACGCAGACGCCAAAGGCGTGCAGCAGGTCTGTTTTACGCTGGATGTACCGTTTATGACGTTCTTTCTGTTCTGGGCTTTCCTTTTTCCGTCTCTGTACTGCCTTCAGCCGCTCTTTTTCGAGACATTCCAAGCATTGCACCCGTCCAGGAGCCGCATCTCTACAGCCACAAGTTGGACATATCCCGTGCGCTTTGTACCACTCATATTTCGTCACGGCCCGTTTCACCTCCTTCGCCGCACTCTGCATCTATCCGGGCTTGTGACCGGCGCTCCCCAACGGCGCGGCTGCATTACGGCGGGGCTCGAAGGCCCCGGCTATTTATCGCTGTTCCGGCTTTTGAATACGCTTCTGGCCAGCGCCAGGATCAACCAGACGCCCGTGGCCGTCAGCAAGGAAAACGGCCAGCCGAAGCACAGCGTGATCAGTTTGATAATTCCTGCTGTCACAAGCCATGACAAGCCGCAGTACACAACAAGGGCGATAAGGGTTGAAATGAAATCCACCATTCAGCAATCCTCCTTTTCGTGTTCTATTGCAACGGAGCAGCGAGGGTATACCCGCAGCTCATTTTCCTCTATATCCTGTATCCACTCCCGCCGCAGCCGGCCTTGCAGATGCATGCAGGCCAGTGGCTGGTCCTTCTGCGTGCGGTGGCAGCATTTCTCATCATAGGGCTGCCACAGCGTCCCCGTCTGGTGCAGGCCCGGCGGGGAGCCGCAGCACCCGCAGCAGCTTTGCCCGCGGCAGCTCCGGTCACAAGGCGTCACCATCCTGCATCCCTTATTCGTCACCACGCTCTACCCGGTACGGCGGCCCGGCCCTGCGCCTGCGCCGCCGCTGCTCTGCCTGCGCCAGCGTGGACAGCCGCCCGGCCTCATAGCCCACATACAGCAGCAGGCCCATCAGCGGCAGGATAAGGGCCTCGCCGCCGAATACGCCGGGGCGGGAGCCCTGCACCGTCAGGCATACCGCCAGCATCAGCCCTGCCACGGCTCCAGCTAAAAATACAACAATCGTTTTCATCGTTTTCATTGTCCGAAGTCCTCCTTACAGCGCTGGGTTCACCTGCAGGGCCTTTGCCACCCTGCGCAGGCCTTCGCAGCTCGTGTCGTTCAGCTCGACTGCCTTCATGTAGATGTCCTGTGCCGTCCGGATGCTGTACACGCTGCGCGCGACGCCGAGCAGCACTGCAAGCTCCTTTTCGTCGCTTACGGCAGGGAAAAGGCTGCGGACATCCTCTTTTGTGATCCGGCTGGAGCGGTACTGCCGCGGCATCTTCACCCGCGTGAAGATCTGTGCAAATTCCGCCTGCGCCTTGCCGCGGATGCGGTCGTACACCTCGCTGTTGCCGATCAGGCAAACGCCGTTGCCCGGCGTACCGGTCACGATGTCCGGATCACTCAGCGACCGTAGCTCTTCGATAGCCGGCAGCTTCAGGTGCTGCGCTTCGTCCACGATCACCACCTTATTTGTGCCCGCAAGGCGTGTCCGCACCTCCTCCATCATATCCATCCGGTTGTGTTTGCCGCCGATTTTTAAAGCCTTTGCAAGTGCCCTGCACACACCGTTCAAAGATGCCGTGCTGGGCGTCATGCTGATGTACACAGTGCTGGAGGGGTTTTCCCGCAGGAACTTCTCCGCGCCCTTGGTCTTGCCCACGCCCGCGTCCCCGTGCAGCACCGTCACACAGCGGTGCAGCTGGCAGTAGCGGATGCTCTGAAATACGTCCTCGCTGATGCTGGTGGGCACATAGTCCACGTCCGGGCGGTACGGCGCTGCCTTTTCGGCGATCTCCTCGGCCGCCTCCTGCGCCCGGAAATATTCCTCCAGCGCCTTCTCGATCTTTTCCACGTCGCCGTTGTACGAGCTGTTGAGCCACCGGCTCAGTGAGCTGCTGTTGTTCATACCCAGCCGCCGCGAAAGCTCCGCCTGGCTGGTCCCGGCCTCGACATACGCTCTTGTCCGTTCCTGCAGCTCCTTGTTATATCTCTTCTCCATCGTCGTCTGCTCCTTCCATCCACTTTAAATAGTTGCGGTTCATCTGTGCGATATCCAGATCTCCGGGGTCTCCGACCGCTACAGGCAGCGCCGGAGCCTGCCCGGCCTCGCGGTCGTACAGGATCTGCGTCTGTTTGATGTTTTTCTTTGCCACAGGCCCGGCCGCGTTTCGCGCCGCGATGTCGAGCGCAAGGGCCACGGGGTCGATGTCTTCGCCGCGTGCCTGCAGCGCGCGGGCTTCGTTGCGTACAGCGCGCTGCGTCTGCCTCTGCAGCTTCAGCAGTTCCTTCAGCACCTCCGGGTCCTCGCCGTAGTCCGCCTCCAACGGACTGCGCTCCACCGTCATCAGGTATGCGTCCGTTTCCGCGTCGTACAGCCGCACCTCTGAAAGATCCGCCGGGTCGTACCGGATGTATACCTTCCGGTCCATGTAGTGCCGAACGTCGGCATTCCAGAATTTCAGCGGCACGCCGTTGATGACGGTCACGACGCCCGCGCGGCCCACCTTCAGCGGCCTTGTGCTGCGCATCAGCATCAGCCGCAGCACCGCCGGGTCTGCGGGTATCTTCTCCCGCACGCTGTACTCGTTGTATACGTCAATTTTCCGCTTGCCCTTGTCCTTCACCACCGGGCCGTCGTACTTTGAATAGTTGAGATCGTACTGGATGAGCTTGTCCAGGGTGTCCCGTGCTTCGGCGTCCGTGGGTACCTTTCTTCCGGATTTCAGGATCGCCTTCAGCTGCTCCGGCTGTTCGGCCGGGGAACCGCCCGTGAACGTGGGGAACAGCCGCATGACGCGGTCCTTCAGCGCCTTGAAAGAACGTTCCACCACCTTCGCCCGTGAGTTCTTCGGGATGGCGTTCGTCATTTCCACTTCCATCCGCTGCATGATGGTCAGCGGCTGGAACGGCTTTTCGCCGTTGGCGAGTACCGCCTTTGCGCGGTGGCCCCGCCCGCCGAAATCGAATGTTAAGAACTCCCGGCCGTTGTCTGTGTACAAGTTGTCCAGCGGCATCGTGCCCTGCCGGACGCAGCCGTCACGCAGCGCGTTCACGCTGTTCTGGCTCTTGCTTTCTCCCGAAAGGCTCCAGCCTGTGAAAATGCCGCTGCGTGCGTCCACCCAGGCAGATAAGTACATCCTGTGCACCTGCCCGCTCTCTGCGAGGGTGAAGATATCCAGTGTATACGTATCGCCGACCCACATCTGGTTGCTCACCATATTGCCGTAGCGCCGGGCAATGTACGGGCTGTACAGTGTCCACCACTCCCGCGGGCCTTCCCGTGTGAAGCACAGGGTCTCCGGCGGAATCTTCTCCCGCACAGCACGCTGGAACGTTGCCGCCGATGGGAGTGGCAGCGCGTTCACCGCGTTCTGCATCGCCCATTCTTCCGTAAGTTCCATGCTGCGCTCCACACTCAGCTTTGTCTGCTGCAGGTAGATGCCGCAGAACACTTCCCATGCCGCAGGGTGGATGCTGTTCTGCCCCTTGCGGGCTTTGCCGCGGTTCTCCACAAGGCTGTCCCAGTCGCCCGTGCGCACAGCCTGCCACTTGCGGTACAGCGTTGCCTTGCTGATCTGCAGTCCCGGATGCCGCGCCTTCAGCCGCTCGACGAAATCCCGGTCCAGCTCCTCAGCTTTGCCGGAGCCACGGCGGAACTCCTGCCACTCCGCCACTGTATCCATCCAGAACGCGATCTGGCCGCGCTGTTCCACCGTGTATGCGTCCAGTTCCTTGCGGCCCGGCGGGCGCTTGCCCGCCTTTGATGCGGCGGACGCCGTCTCCAGCGCCGCCGTTGCCTCCGCCTTTTCGCCCTGCTGCATGTACCAGCGATGCTGGGCGTCGAGGGGGAGGGAGGATATTGCGATTTGGTACTGCGGACGGCCATTCTTGTTTATGATTTGTGTCGCCTCAAGTCCTCCCGAGCCGATTTTTCTCTTAACGGTTGCGACTCCGCATTCCATTAAAACGGCTGCTTGGCTTGGACTAAAAACCGTTTTCAAAGTTATCACCTGCCTTGACCTGCCATCATCAGGCACGGGGCGGTCAGCCCCCGCACGACAGCCCCACAGGGCTGTTTCGGCTATTCTTCTGTGTCCGGTATTGTCCGGCTGAATGGGATGCCGAACTCGCAGCGCAGAACGTCGACCCGGTCGCGAGATACCAGTATCTCTGTTGTCAGCCCGCAATGGGCTTCCAGATACCTGCGCAGCGGCTCTGCTGCCTGCATCAGTTCTTCGTAGTCGTTCATGACAATTTTTCGCCTTTCCTGGTCAGGTCATGGAGGAGCCTCTGGGTCTCCTTCGCCATTTTGAGAGAGCTATTGTACATCTTAAGGATCTTCACAAGCTCATCCAGGATTTCCGCACCGCTCTTTCCATTGAAAACTTCCACCGGAGCGCCCGCAGCTTCAAGGTCACGCATCAGCCGTTCCACCATCTTGCCACTGCTGTTCATCGGCCCGCCGCGCCGGCACGGCCGCACCTTCTCACCGTCGTCTATCATCAGCCCATCGGGAGTGCCGTGTTCCAGTACGCCCTTGCGCAGCGCAGCAAGTGTCTTTTCGTTGGGGATAAGGTCTTCCCGCAGCTGCCGGCGCATCCGGTCTGCGAATTCATCTACTGTTTTCTGCGCGGTATCTGCGCCGAGGGTTTCTTCCATGGGTTTCAACGTGCCGCACAGCTCCTGGATCTGTTCCTCGATGAATTCATCCACGTCCGCGGTGGTGAAGGAGACTTCTGTCTCCATATCAAGGATGAGCCTGCCCTCATCAAGGCGTTTCGCCATTTCGCGGCACAGGTTCTTCTGGAACGTTTCCACGGCGGCGTGGATGCTCTTCTCAACGCCTGTGAGCTTATCTTTGTTCATGTTTCTGTCCTTTCTGGCCTTGACGGCCTGTTTGTGGTAAAATAGAATTGAGGTGATTTCAGTGCGCAAAACTATTACTACAAAAAATCATGAGACAGGAGAGTCGGAGCGCATTTCGTTTGATTCAGTGAAAAAATGTCCGTTGTGTCATGCATCTTTTAATGGAGAAACCATGTCATCAGCACTTGCCCCATTTGAAACAGAGAATAGACGGATATATGGTTTATATGTTCTTCACTACTGCCAAGTATGTGGGATTGGATTTTACGCTTTATATGAACCTAAATCAGATCCGTATTCTAGTAGCTATAGTCGCGACACTATTTATACGCTGGTGGGTGCAATGCCTCGAAAGCCTGAATCGAAAGACTTCATTGCGGAGATTGGTATCTTGTCTCCCTCATTTGTACGAATTTATGAAGAAGCCAACCGTGCCGAATCTTATGGCCTCACATCAATTTGTGGAATGGCATATAGAAAAGCTCTGGAATATTTAGTGAAAGACTATTTGCTTGAGAAACATCCAAACGAAGCCACTAAAATAACCGCCGAGACATTGTCCCAAAGTATCCGACGCATTGACTCACCCAAAATCAGAACACTTGCTGAACGCACAGCATGGTTAGGAAATGACGAAACTCACTATCTCAAAAGGCACGTGGATTACTCCTATTTAGATATCAAGGATTTTTTGGAAGCAATGGTGGCGTTCATTCAGTACGAAAAGACAGTTGACAAAGCAGCTGCTATTCCTCGCATTTGACAACATCAAATTCCGCCAGCAGTTCTCCATCGAATTTCCAATACTGCCTGACTACTCGCACGGGATCTCCCTCTAGTCCAGAACCCCGGAGCGCAGCTGTTTCAATAACTTGAATCACTCGGGCGCTGTCTGTCCCTCGGGCGCATGCGAAGTTTTGATTGTGCATCAATTGCAGTCTCCTTTCCGCCCGCCTCGTGCGGGCTTTTTTATTTGGCCTGCCATCATCAGTGCCGGGCGGCCGGTCCCGGCAGACGGCCCACCGGGCCGTTTCGGCTTCTATATTCCATGCTTTTCGGGGCGTGTCAAGCCTTGGATATCTTCCAGGGCGACCAGCTCGGGAAAGACCGTGCGCGGAACTCCCGCACGGCTGCCTCCGGGTCTGTTTTCAGCACAAGGCCGAATACAAGGCCGTTGCTGTCCACATCGCCCACGGCGTAGGTGTGTGACGGGTTCGCCGCCTTGCTGCGGAGAAGCACACAGCGCTCTGCGCGTTTTACCACATCATAAGCAGCCTTAAAATTGCCTTTTAACTCGTTCATCTGGGGGCCCTCCTTCACACTGCCTGCTCCAGCGTGGAGCAGAATCGGTTTACTTCTCGCGGCCACAGCAGCTGCACACCCGCTGGTGTAAGGAACAGGGCCGGGGCCTCTACGTCGAAGATCGTTCCGTCCTTGATGCGCCGCAGCGTCACCTTCGGCTCGGTGCATCCTTCGTCAAAACTTTCTACCCGGTACAGGTCTCCGTTGTGGTTGTAGGTCTCGCCGACATAGATGGGCTGGCCTGTCAGTTGGTATTTTTTCATTGCATTTGCTCCTTTCCGTTTAAAAGCCCGTTTCCGGGCAATACTTGGCTTGTATCGGCGTAGGCAAGCAGCTCGATCGCGGCGGCCAGTGTGTCCGTCCAGCCGATATACTGCCCCGCCGGGCCGCGGATGTAGATGCGGCCCACGGCGGGGTAGTACCGGATGTGGCATGGTGCCCACGTTGGGCTGCGGCCAATCACCAGCTCGTGCCGGCGAACTTCCAGGACGCGCAAGGTCCATTGGGTCAAGATTTTCAGCGGCCGTCGGCAGCTGATTTTCCTTAGTTCGTAGTGGAAGTTCATGCGTTAGGCTCCTTTATACTGCTCTCTCGGCATATAAAGCTCGTTAGGAGTAACCCGTAAAGCTTTACAGATAGAATCAATGTACTCCGCGCGAATAATTTTGCGACCGGTAAGCATTGCATTGAACGCGCTGGGAGGAAACCCCGCCGCTCTGGCTACTGCGGACTGGTTCATGTGGCCATCTTTCATTATTTGATAAATACGTTTCTGCAACTCTTCTTGGGTGGATACGCCATGCACTTGCACCATACGCTTCGCCTCCTTTATTGAAAAATTAACTACAAATCAAGTATAATATCTAAAAATTAGATTGTCAACATGATTTTATTTGAATTTTCAATATTTTGTATTTGATTTCTTATTTTTTTGTGTTATGGTTAAATAGGTGATTTTAATGAAAAAGGAAGTAATTGCACAGAAATTAAAAGATTGCCGTATCGCTGCCGGGCTAACACAACAAGATGTTGCTGCGGAGATTTCACGGCCTCAATCGACGATCGCGGGCTGGGAGAGCGCACGTTCACAGCCAGATGCCAATACCTTGTACTCATTGCTTGTCCTTTACAACGTTTCGCCTAATACTTTCTTTGGATATGACATTACCTCAATAGATGTCTCTTCTGATGAGCGTGAATTAATATGCACTTATCGCAAGTTAGATGATCTCGCAAAAAAATTGCTTTGTACTATTGCTAAAGAGGAAGCGAAGCGTTTTGACATCCCAGATGAGAATAATGTTGTTGAATTTCCAACACCTTCTTCGACTGAATATGAAAAATTAGATAAATTTATTTATTTTCCATTGTCGGAGCAGGATGCCAGCGCTGGTACAGGCACATATTTAGGTCCGGAGGCTTTTCACAACATAAAGGTCATAGACAACGAAAAAACCCGTCGTGCAGCATTTGCAGTACGGGTGAAAGGTGATAGTATGGAGCCAGTCTACTTTGATGGGGACATCGTGATGATTTCCCGAGAGCGTCCAGGCGTGGGAGATATAGCCCTTGTTACACTCGACGGATGTGGATATATCAAGCGTTTGGGGATGGGCACTCTGGAGTCCGAGAATAAGAAATACAAGCCCATTCCTTTGGACAGCGATAGTGTCATAGTAAATGGCCGCGCCGTGGGTGTTTTACACCCGGATTGGGTATTGGAAATGTGATAAAATTCTATAACTTTAAGTGTGCAGCTGTATTGTGATAATCATTCCTATTATCGCCATAAACAGGCTTTACAACTTATGTGTGCAATGCTTTTTTAAGTGTGCATATTTGCACACTTAAAATAAAAATTAGCCGCTCCAAAGAGGGGAAAAATCCCATCTCCGGAGCGGCTTGTTTTATTGTATTGCAAAGCGGATTTTAAAAGCATTGCAAAGTGTAAAAAATGGCTTTGCGCCGCCGTTTTCTCCCTGTTTTTAAAAAACATGCGCCGCGCGGCATGGCCCGTTTTGCAAAGTCGTTGCAAGGCCCTTTCGGCCCCGCCGCAAAGCACTCCCAAAA
>ERZ894251.650-NODE-650-length-16301-cov-13.387418_pt1 | contig 16301 bp, 18 predicted proteins | sample MGYA00380301_ERZ894251 | MGnify/ENA primary metagenome ERZ894251 (study PRJEB32331, sample SAMN06328418) | human gut metagenome | biome: human gut microbiome; feature: stool | host: Homo sapiens | collected 2014-02-13 ... | reverse complement strand
ACTATAATCAATCTGAAAGATTTTTATTATTGGTACACCCAGGATCAGCTCATCGAGGTTTCTGACAAAGTGGCGGAGGTCTTTCTTGCGGATGCCCGTTATGAAATGGCCTATCAGCGGCGGCTCTCCCGGCACAAGGCGCAGTATTCCCTGGACTGCGAGGACGGGATCGAATACTCGGCCTGCCTGCATGAGGCCACGCCCCAGGAACTTTTGGAGCGGATGGAGCTCTTTATCCGTCTGTGGAACGCGCTCAACTCTCTGCCGGAAATCCAGGGCCGGAGGATTGACGCGCACATCATTCTTGGCAAAAGCATAAAAGCGATTGCCGAGGCTGAAGGCGTACATGAGGAGTCTGTCCGCCAGTCCATCAAAAGAGGGCTGGAACGCATGAAAAAAATCTTTTGATTTTTCTGTTTCCCCCACTTGGAAATGATGAAAAAATGTCTCGGTTAGAGGACGGTCGATAAAGAAGTTTTATCGTATGTACCGAAAGGTTGCGTAGGAAAGCCCTACGCAGCCTTTCTCTTTTTGTCGTAAACCCTACTGTCGGCGACAGCTGTTGCAACAGCAACATTGAATCTGAAATAAATATCAATCCGCTGTGTTCTGTGCCCGCTGGACTTGTCGGGTGCGTGTACGACAATCTTTTCAATGAATTCGTGCATAATTTCGGGAGTGAGCTTTGTGATTTCGGAATACTTCCTAACAATTTCGATAAACTGTGCTGTGTCGGTAGTCTTTTGCTCTCGTTCTTCAACGAACACGGAAAGTTCAGAAACTATCTGACGGAGTTCACGCTGTTCCTTTTCGTAGCTTTCCGACATCATTTTGAAGCGCTCATCGGATATTTTACCCGAAACATTATCCTCGTACAGTCTTGTAAACAGCTTGTCCAGTTCGGAAATTCGCTTTTCTGATTGGGCAAGCCTTTTCTTTGCGGCTTTCAGTTCAGCGTTCTGTTGCTCCTTTGAGTTCTGCATCGCTGTTTCCACAAATTCTGCTTCATTCTCCCTGACAGCCGTTGTTACCTTGTTGATAGCGTCAAGGACAAGCTGCTCCAAAACTACCGTCCTGATAAAATGAGCCGAGCATTCTTCCTTGCGTTTTGCATAGGTGGAGCATTTTAGATGTTCCTGTTCCGAAGAAAGTGAGGTCGCTCTGCAAAGGTAAAGCTTCTGTCCACAGTCTGCACAATATACTATTCCCGAAAATGGATTGATTTCCTCGTGCTTTTGCATACGACGCTTGTTTTTGCGAAGTTCTTGCACCAAATCAAAATCGTGTTGCGAGATAATCGCAGGGTGGGTGTTCTCAAAGATAAGCCAATCCTCTTTGCTGTTTTCAATACGCTTTTTGTTTTTGTATGACTTTTTGTGCGTTTTGAAATTGACGGTGTGTCCTGCATATTCAATCCTGTCAAGCATTTTGTTGATGGTCTGCTCGCCCCAGTAGGTCGGATTTCTGAATGAACGAGTTCCGCCGTTGCCTTTGGACTGTTCATAAGCGGTAGGTATCAGAATGTTGTCATTCCGCAGAGCCTTTGCAATTTGCGCAGGTCCGTAACCGTCAATGCACATACCGAAAACACGCCTTACAACCTTCGCCGCTTCTTCGTCAATCTCCCACACATTCTTATCGGCTTCGCTTTTCTTATAGCCGTAAGGAGGCTTGCCAAGCGGCTTTCCCGACTGTCCCTTTGCCTTGAAAACTGCTTTAATCTTCTTTGAACAGTCACGAGCGTACCAGTCGTTAAAAACATTCTTGAACACCATCATTTCGTTCTCGCTTCGCAAAGTGTCAACATTGTCATTGATAGCAATGTAGCGGACATCATAGTCGGGCAGTATCATTTCGATATACTGTCCTGTCATAAGGTAATCACGCCCGAAACGGGATAAGTCCTTTGTGATAATCGTTCCGATTTTGCCAGCCTTGACATCTTCCATCATCCGCATAAAATCTGGACGGTTGAAATTCGTTCCGCTGTACCCATCGTCAACGTAAAACTGTGTGTTGCCGAGATTGTTGTCATCGGCATACTTTTTTAATATGGATTTCTGATTGGTGATTGAGTTACTCTCGCCTTGTAAATCATCGTCGTTGCTAAGACGACAATATAAAGCCGTAATCTTGTCTGTTGTTAACATAACCATTCCTTTCCGACAATCACGGCGGCTAATGTATTATCATTATATCATAACCGCCGTAAAATATCAATACTTTAAAGTGATAAATTTTCTGATATTTGCGATAGATTTTGAAACGGTTATGCCGCTTGTTTTTTGATATCACGCTCTATCAAACGCTTTACTATGTCGGAGATATTCTCACTTGAATTTTTGTTGAACACGAGGTTCACAATATATGTCGTATGACCGATTTTGTATTCGGTTGCAGATGTGATATCCTTTTCCATAAGGGCAGTCCTCCTTTCTCGTAAAATTGAAATCAACATTTTCATATTACCTCTTTTTTTACACCTTCGAGAAAATTTTCTTCAGCAATTTCCATATCTCCTCTTGCTTTTCAAGTATCTGGCGCATATCTCCTGCGTAAATGGTTTCTGTGGAATTGACTCACTTTGCAATCTGATTGATGTTTCGTGAAACGCTCTCGATGTTCTTTCCGATTTCATCAAATTGCGAGTAATCCACCTGCACGAGCATTCCGTCAATCGCCATTTTCCGTAAGTATGCCGATTGATTGGTAACGTTCATCATCGCCATTTTCTTATGGATAAAGTTCTTTTCTTCCTCGGTTACATAGAATTTCATCTGCACGGGTCTTAATCTTTTTTCTTTCATTTTCAAAGTTCTCCTTTTCGCAAAAATAATTTTTTCGGATTTTTACTTTCGGCAGTATTGCCGATTTCAAAGGGTTTGGGATTTTTCCCAACAAGCATTTTCAACATAAGGGCAAGGGTTCCTTTATGATGAAAATCTGCGTTTGTGGACACAAATGCTATGCTTGCTATTCTTCCTTTGCACCGCAGTGCTGAAACAGCTTTTTCAAGAATATCAGCTTTTGCAAACGGATTTTTTCGGATATATCCAATGTCGCAATAAACATTCTGTCGATATTTTCAATATCGGTGCTGGTCTGCCGGGCAAGGCGGACGGATTGTCAACCTTAGAATTTTGTCTTTCATTTTCGTTTCCTCCATAAAAATAGATTTCAGCATTTCTGCCGACATTCGCTGTTGCGATATGTATGGGAGGAACAATCTGATGTACTGAAATGGTACGTCAGGTGCTTCAAGTATCGTTTCGGTACGCAAGGTATGGTGAACGATTCGTTCACCCCCTTTGTTGCTGTTACATCAGCTTCAATGGGTCATCAAAACGATGATGCCTGAAACCTCCGCCCTGATTCAAGGCGTTGGTTTACAATGACGATGGGGGTCTAATTTGGACTCCCATCAGGAGCTGAGGTCGTGAAACTTGACCTCAGGTAATAGCGTAACGATTCGCAACATCCTTATTTGTAACAAAAAATTACCGATGGATGTCTGAATTGGACTCCCATCTTCCGATAATGCAATGCTTCATTTCGATGATGGGATGTTTCGTCCCGTCATAAAACTCAGCGACAATTCGGCATCGAGTTTGCTTTGTATGGCTCCCTGTTTCGGGGATTCATACTACCCGCCTTAAAACAGAGCGTGTGCTTTACAGCAGAAATTTTCATTCCGATAAATGGCTGACTCGGTAAAACGCCGACTCAGCTAAGACGACGCCCCATTTCAGGGCGTCATATTTTCGTGAGGGGGCAAATTGCCACCCCTTGAACTTTCGATGATGGTTAAGTGGACGGCGTTTTAACGTTTCCTTTATTACTCACCGTAAAGCTCCTCATAATCATCAAGCGGAATATCGCAGACTGTATAAACGGCACTCGCAATTTTGCCGTTTTCATCTCTCGGATAGCTTCGCCGCAGATAGCCGAACTGCTCCAGTTCTTTGAGTCCCGACGATATTGCACACTCACTTTCCTTGTGCAGATACGCCAGTCCCTCTATGGAAAATCGCCATTCAGGTGGCAGGCTTAGCATACTTGCAAGCAGCCCCTTTGCTTTCAGCGACATATCGCTCCGTGATAAAAATTCGTTGTCCATAGCGACAAAACGCTTTCTCTTGGCTTTTAAAATCGGCATAAATACTCCTTTCGTCATCCCCCGAAAACCCTGTTACGGCGTTTTCGGTTTCGCTGATTGATTGATAAGATTCTTAATACTACATCTTTTCTTTTTAATGATAGCTACCTTATTACTTAATAACAGCGGTGTTTTTCCCTTGCTGTATCTGTGCAGGCTGTAATTCATCAGCCCGGTTTTCCCCTGACAGAAGCGAGCCTAATCGGATAATTTATGTTCAGGTTGAAAATTGTTGAAAAGTAATTTTTCATTGCATTAGCTCCTTTCAAAGCTCTTATTGAGGCTGTTTTACTGACATCCACTTGATGTGGTATATAAATGAAAATTCGTTTTTATTGAATGTTCCAAAAACATCCTCTACTATATACAGTAAAAAATCGGGCTGGTGGCAACCTTTTATCTTGAATTTTCATTAAACTTTCACAATTGCAATAACGCTGAAAAATTACCCCTCACTTTTATACGCCGAAAAAACAGGCGGGTGATTCACTGTTTAAGCAAATTTTCATTAAACTTTCACATAACGGCTCACAAAAAATCCGCCTGAGTGTTTTCAGACGGATAAATTTATGCTTATTTAGTAGAAGTAGGAAAAATTCCATTGAATTTTGACAAACATTGTGATATAATAGATAATGAATAGTTATATATATTCGGCACTATCACCGATTGAGTTATCTCCTACGGGGTGTACGGGTGGATATAACTCCAAAAAAATTCGCAGTCATTTCACATTTGAATTTAGGATTTGAGAGATGACCGATTGCGATAACGTTATTACCATCATATATCACGACGGTATTTTTACTGTGAGTTCTCGGTGATGTTTTCAGGAAATTACTTCAGTAGACACTGCGGTTTTTGAGGCTGTGGATAGTTTGTAGGGTAAAGCTTGCTGGGCAATGTGAAAAATCCCAGTGGATACTGGAATGGAGGCTGATAATAAACCAGACTAAAGTGATTTGAAATTTATGGTAGAATAAGAGCTATCATCATTGAAAATTCAGGGTCATTGTGTTATAATATAAGCACATACAGAATCCATTACGGAGGAATGATATTATGCCGTCAAAGCTATATGAAAAGGAAAACACTGTTTTTGAAAGAGATGTTCTTTTTTCCCCTAAGGGTATTAAGTGGGAAAAAGATTTTGATATCAATGAAAACACATATCCTATAGAGGAATTAAGCGAGAATAATATATTCCTCGACGGTGTATCATCATATCTTGGAATAGAAATAGAGAACATAGATTCCATTATATGTGAAACTGAAAAACGCTATAAAAACAAAGGAATAGAGTTTACCAAAACAATTCGCCAATGGCTGCAAGGCAAGAAAAAACCAAGTCAATCACAAGCATACAGGTATAATTGCTATGATTTTTGTATTGCTTTGGGTATGGATATCAACGAAACTTTCGAGTTTATGTTCAAGCATTTTCAGATTATGCCCTTTTGTTATAAAAACAGAACAGATGCGATATATTTTTACTGTATTCTTAATAACAAGAGCTACGAAACAATTGTAGAAATGCGTGATGTAGCAAAAACATTTCCTGCAACAAATGATGAAACCATACATACAGAGTATATAGGAAGAAAAATATCTGAAATCGATACTGACGAAGAATTTATTGAATATCTGAAAAATTGTTGCTATGATGATGAGCATCAGTTTGCTACCGCAAAACGAATAATTAGAGAACTGATTGAAATATGTAAAAGCGAAAACTTCGCTAATACCGATAAAGACAGCGAATTGCTTATAGCTATTACGGGATATAACAATCAAACAGGTATTAAAGGCGGTCGTCACGATAAAGGCATTTCAAAAAGTTTGTTTCCTCCTGAATTTACAACATCTTTTCCTGATGATAATATTTTATATAAATTGCAAAATAACAAAAAAGTATCGGATGAGGCACTGAGAAAATTACTGATACTTTTAAGCTTCTACTCTTATTACAAATCACTGGATACCGAATTGCAGAAAAACAATTTCGGTAAGGTGCAAATAACCGATGAATTAATAAAGAAATCATCTGAAGAATTCTGTGCCGAATGCGATAGCAGACTTGCTGAATGTGGATATGTACAGCTTTATCCTCGTAATTTGTTTGATTGGCATATTCTTTGTTGTGCGAATAGCGAATACCCTATTGATGCATTGAAAAGCTTAATAAAACAGCAATATGCTGATGTAATGGACGAAGAAGAATGAGAATCCATTTTTATAACTTTTCTTTTTTGTTCTGTTATAATTTTGATATGCAAGGAGGGATAGAATGGATAGATATTTGCCTGTTGGTTATGAACTGACCCTGAATGACCGTTCGGGAAAGTATATAATCACCGATTTAATAGGAAAAGGTGCGTCTACAGCTGCCTATTTTGCGGACTATTACACTGCTGACGGAAACCGCTCACGACATATCATCAAGGAATTTAATCCGTGCTACATATCATTCAGTCGGACAAACAGCGGAGAGCTGTGCTTTAACTCCTGCGACGAAAAGCGGCTTGCAAAAGCAAAGGACAAATTTCTGTCCGCCTGCCGCAATCAGATAAACATACGAAATCATATCTCAGCAATGAATCAGACTCCTGCTGTTGAAGGTCCGTTCTTTGCAAACAACACCATTTACACCGATGTAACGGCCTACAACGGTGCAACCTACGATGTTGCGTGTAAAAATCTGTCTATGTGTGACAGAATGAAAGTTTGTCTGTCAGTTGCGAAGCTTGTGAAGTGCTATCACGATTCAGGATATCTGTGCCTTGACATAAAACCCGAAAACATTTTTGTTATCCCCGAAACCAAGGAACTGCTGTACTTTATAGATTTTGACAGCATATGCAAAAAGGAAGAAATAGCTTTTGGCAATTCTATTTCTTACACTAAGACGTGGGCTGCACCCGAACAGCTCAATCCTTACGCTATGGATGAAATTTCAGAAGCAACGGATATTTATGCTATCGGCGAACTTGTGTTCTGGTCGGTTTTTGAACGCCATTCCACAGTGGAGGAGCATCGTGGATTTTCGGTTTATCCCTTTGAAAATGAAAGATTGGACGTTCAGCGTGTGCTGACGGATCTTTTTCACCGCACTTTGAGAACCTCAGTAAAAAGTCGATGTAATTGTGCAAGTGAAATCATCACGGCAATTGAAAAGCTTATTGCAATACTTTCCGAAAAGGAATATGTCATTTCGAGCAGAATTTCACCGCAAAACTGCATTGGCAGAGATGATGACATAGCTGAAATTGCAAAATCTTTGCAGACAAATTCAACGTTTTTTGTCACAGGATTTGGCGGAATTGGCAAGAGTACAGTGGTAAAGCAATTCTTTTCTCAGAATGTCGATTTGTATGACATTGCTCTGTATCTTGAATTTGATGGAGATATAAAAAGCACTTTTGCCACTCAGGTGAATATTAACACTCTTGCTAAAAACAACGAGGAAAGTAATGACGAATATTTTAACCGTATTTTTATGCGGTTGCAGGCTTTAAGCCGAAACAAAAAAGTTCTTATTGTCATTGACAATTTTTCGGGGAAAATTACAAAAGAGCTCAGTCGGATTTTTGATAATGGCTGGAATGTTATTGTTGTGACAAGAACTATGCCCCCAAAGGCGAACTACAAGACTTTGGAAATCAAAGCAATTTCCAATGTAAATGACCTGTACAGAATATTTTCAGACAATCTGGAAGCTGAAATTTCCGACAGCGACCGTGTATTCGTTGACAGAATTATTAAAAAGATTGAGGCACACACACTTGTTCTGGAGCTTATTGCCAAACAGATTTCCAGCGGACGAATTTCCATTGGACAGGCGGCGGGACTGGTTGAGTCAAAAGGCTTTTCAAATATTTCTCCCGAAAAGATTGATTATATTAAGGACGGGGAAGAGTACTACGACACGATTTCAAACATAATTTCAGGTTTGTTTGATGTAAGTCAACTACCGTCTGTATGCCGCACAATTCTGAAAATGCTTTCGCTGTTTGATGTTACGGGCATAAGCATTGAACGACTCTGCGAACTTATGGAACTAAAGTCGCAGGACGAAATAAATCAGCTGAAAAAGGAAGGCTGGGCGAACTTTGACGGCTTTCAGATTAAGCTTCATCCCGTTATAGCTGAAACAATCGGCTCTGCCCTGTGGACAGAAGAAAACCGCAGTGCCGTTTTAAAGATAATGGAAAATCTCTATCTGTACATTAAACTTGAGGACAGAAAAGAAGAGATTCCGCGGAGAATGGTTGAACTCAGTGAATATACGAGAGATTACGGTAACAAGAAAGTCATATCGATAATCAACAGGCAGGATACTCTGATTAGAAAAACTGCCTATAGAAGAATGATGCGTCATGACGCAAGAAAGCCTGCGGATTTGGAGAAGCTGTCAGATTATGTGAACACTTCAGAGAAAATTCTGAACAGCCTGAAAAACGTTGAAACGCTGAACAAAACCGATTTGTATATAAATCTTCAGTACGTCACCGTTATGGCTATGCCTATGTATCGTGAGGACTATATTCTTGAAAAGGCAAAAAATCTCATTGACAACTATTCCTATAATTATTTCGGAAACACCATAATGAAGATGTATGACAGGGTTGTATATATTTACACTCAAAAAGGGGATTTCAATTCGGCTTATAATGAAATACTGAACGCTAAGGAATATATCAGGCACAACAGAAAAAATGAGTGCAAGGCGTTGTATTATGAGCTGTGGTCAACCTATTATGAGGAAAAGCTTGGGGGTGCATATATAGCACAAACCGAGGAAGAAAAACAGCTTCTTGACGGACTTCTTGAAAGCATTGACAAGTCTATAAAATACTCTGCCCGCTCTCGTGCCGTGGACAAAAAAATTAGTCTGACGAAATATCTGCTGTCAAAAGTCAATGTCTTAATGCGGAGTCACCCCGAAAAAGTTGATGAAATTGATAAGCTGCACAAAAAAGTGCAAAAAATAATAATAATAAAGCATACTTTAAAATATTCAGAAGTCAGATTTGACTATTGGATGAGTCTTGCTTGGTATTATTCTTTGATAAAGAAAGACTATGTATGCGTTATGAAATGCATAGAATATGCTTGGGAAATTGCAAAACACATCTGTCGAACTCCACTTGATGAAATAGATAAAATGGTTATACCACTTGCTAACATGTGCTGTGAACTGCAAAAATACGACAAAGCAGAGAAATGGCTTAATTGTGGTATTGAAATGTGCGAAGAGTATAAGGATATACTCCCGTATGCAAGAAAAAGAATTAATCTTATGAGATATGCACTGGATGTATATTTTTATTCTTCAGATTTCGAGAAATGTCGCCAAATGATTTCTGAAATAGAAGAGGCTAACCAATGTTTTTCTCAGCAAGGTATATATGTAGAAATACCTGACGACATATATGAACAAGTTTGTATAAACAAATAGGTATTGGAACATACGGAGGACACCGAAAATGAAAAGAATTCAAAAATTGACAGCAATAACGCTTGCCATTGTAATATCTGTGATTTCAATGACAGGATGCAGCTATACAGGTGAGAAGGAAGAAACCTGCACAATTGTGGACATCACAGGTGCGGAAGTAGAAATACCGGCGAAGGTTGACGAGGTGGTCAATCTGTTCCCGTTTGGCTGTCAGATGATGATTGGTCTTGATTTGGAGAAATATCTCGTAGGTATCAGTCAGGATACTTTTGAAACACAATGGCTTGAAACGATTTGTCCCGAAGCCAAAAACATTCAGACATTTTCAGATGAAGTCAGTGCAGAAACACTTTTGGCGCTTAATCCCGATATTGTGTTCTGTTCTGACCCCGAACAAGCAGCAGATTTCCGTAGCAAAGGGATAACAGCTATCACATTTATGTATCTGACAATCGATGAACTGAAATTCACGGTTGATTTAATGGGTGAAATTCTTGGAGGTTCAGCTCAGGAAAAATGTAATTCCTATATAGATTATCTCGACAGAAAAATTGAAGATGTATCAAATCTTCAGAATGTCGTTCCGCAAAAGGAAACGCTACATTATATCAATGGTGCTAACGACAGAGGTTTTTACAAGACGGGTGGTGCCGGTTCAACAACGGAGGCTTGCACACAACTGTGTTACATAGATTTGGTAACATCACCGCTGATTGCTTTCCCGGAAACAAAAGCCGACGCTGAAGCAGTATTGGCAGCAAATCCACAGAATGTTATTATCGGTGGGCGCTACCAACACGTCTTATATGAGGAAATATATCAGGCTGAAGAATGGAGCCGGATTGCAGCAATTCAAAATGGCAACGTGTTCAAAATCCCGATTGGAATTTCCGCTTGGAACAGATACAGTCTTGAAACAGCATTGCTGATTCCTTGGACAGCATCTGTTGTTTACCCGGAATACTATGAGTTTGACGCAGTTCAGGAAACAATTGAATTTTACAAGATGTTTTCGGGTTATGAATTAACTACGGAACAGGCAGAATATATGATTGCGGGGTTAACGCCTGATGGAGAAAAGGAAATCACAAGTCGATAAATACACACAGAACAAGCGCAAAAAATCACGGATTACAGTATGCTTATTGATAGCATTGCTGGTAATGACTGCACTTTCTATGCTGATAGGACAGTATGGAATATCACCCATAGAGGCAATCAAAATTCTGTCAGGTATGCAGAGTGCCACAGACAGTGAAATTCAGACACTTTCAAGCATTATGCTGAATATCCGCCTGCCGCGAACAATCGCCGCCATTTTAATCGGTGGTGCTCTCGCAGTCGCAGGTATTACATATCAGTGCGTGTTCAGAAATGTATTGGTTTCGCAGGATGTTCTTGGCGTAAGCACAGGAGCTTGTACAGGTGCGGCTGTTGCTATCATCTTGGATTTATCCACCTATTACATACAGGGATTTTCCTTTGCAACAGGAATGCTAAGCGTAGCAATTGTTTTTCTTCTTGCCAAAATAATCAAGACGGAAAAGACGTTATCGCTTATTCTGGCAGGCATTTTGGTAAGCGGACTTATGTCATCAGTGCTTGGGTATATCAAATATACGGCAAATCCCGAAACACATTTGCAAAGTATTGTATTCTGGACAATGGGAGATTTATCATCCATCAGTATGAAACAAATATATCAAGTTGCCATTCCGATGATAGTATGCCTTGTTCTCATTTACCTTAACAGATGGAAGTTGAACTTCTTTTGCTTTTCAGATGGAGAAGCGTCAAATATTGGTTTTAACATAAGGGTATACAGAATTCTGTTTCTTGTATGCTCTACGGTATTGGTATCTGTAGCAGTTTCGATATCAGGTTCTATCGGTTGGATAGGGCTTGTGATACCGCAACTGGTCAGAACGCTTATTGGTACGGATAACACGGATACGGTGGGACTTTCGTTTATTATGGGAGCTAGCTTTTTGCTCCTTATGGATGTAATCAACAGACTTATTTCTACAGCAGAATTGCCTATCAGTATTCTAACAGGAATGGTCGGAACGCCGATATTTGTAATATGCCTGTTGTTGAAACAGAGAGGAGAGAAATTAGCGAGATATGATAAGGGTTGACAATCTTTCTGTTTCATACGGCAAGGGATTGCCCAATGTTATAACAAATCTGAGCTTCAAACTTCAAAAAGGGTGCATATTGAACATATTGGGGCAAAACGCTGTCGGAAAAACTACTCTGATAAGAACGCTTATACGAGAGCTTCAGGGATATAGTGGCTCTGTAATGGTAAAAGGAATTGAAGTTGGAAATTATTGCATTAGAGAGTATGCTAAAATAATAGGTGTGGTATCGACTTCGTTTCATACATCGCAGAATCTCCTTGTAGCTGATTATCTTGTAACAGGCTTCATCAACCAAATGTCACCATTTTCAAAACCAAATAGCAGCTATGTAAACAAAGCGTATGAGATTTTATCAAACTTCGGGAAACAGAAGCTATTCAATAAGCATATTGAGCAGCTTTCTTCCGGTGAACGACAAATCGTTATGATAGCAAGAGTTCTTCTGCAAAATCCTGAGATTATTATAGTGGACGAACCTACGGCAAACCTTGATGTTAAAAATCAAATAGCGGTATTAAATCAGATAAAGAAGCTGTCTGAACAAGGGTATACCGTCATTGTTACAACACATAATCCCGGTCACGCATACTCAATGGGGGGAAAAACCTTAATAATGGGCAAGGGAAAGTATCGTTTTGGTGATACAAGTGAAATCATAACAGAACAGACGCTTTCTGAATATTACGAGCTTGATGTCACAATGCTTGATATTGAGAATTTTAAGTGTATGGTTTTTGAAAATACTGATGATGAAAGTGGCGTAAAGCTTGTTTTTTAAGATAAATATATTGCTTGACAGTAACGGCAGGCTTAGATTATAGCAGTAGGTACAAACCTGCTGCCTTATTTTTTGTCTGGAATCCATTTTTATATATTCTTCTGAAAAAAATGGTATTATTAAAATGTCGAAAGGAAAATGACATCTACCACACAAAAAACAAGGAGAAATTCATTATGACAAAGGAAAACAGAATCAAGGAAATCATCAGCCAGATGCAGTCCTTCAAAAAGGATGCATTTCACAAAGAGGAACTGCTCCCTGAGTATCTTGAATTACAGAAGGAGCTGATTAATCTCACGTTCAACGACAGCCACGCAGAGAATGGCAAGCTTCGTATTTGGGATGTGGAAAACCATTTTGAAAAGCTCAACGAGGAATGCGGGCATATCGCAGATAGTGAGCTTGCAGAGTTTATGGAGGACAGTAAATTCTTCTGCAATTTAATCAAATCCGAGTTTTCGGGTAATGCCGGTGAATATAAGGCTTTCCGTAGCCTTGAAACACTCCGTTGCAAAAACAAAGTGATGAAGAATATTGAATTTAAGTCTGGCGACCACCGAACAGAAATTGATGCCATTGTTTTTACCGAAAAGGCTGTGTTTATCATCGAAGTGAAAAATCCACACCGAGATATTTATATTGACGAGCGTGGGAATTATTTCAGAGTAGGCAACACGATGAATCTTGACTGCAACATTGCTGAAAAGATGAACGACAAGGTTTACCTTCTCAGGGAAGCACTCAAAAAAGCCGGTTACGCCAATGCCAATATCGTTAGCCTTGTGGTTTTTACAAACAGCACAATGCACGTTGATAACAGATATGACTACATAACTATTTGCTTTCTCGGCAATCTCCCCCATATCATCGAAAGATATGACGGCAACCCGATTTATAGCGACACTTCTATTTCAGCTATGATGGACAGCATTTCCGCTGCCGAATGTAAGGAAGCGTATCCGCCTGAAATTGACATCAATCAATACAAATACCGTTTTGCAAACCTTATGGCTACTTTAGAAGAAGCACTTAAGGCCGGCGCAAACGACGAAAAGGATAACGCAGTCGAGGAAAATCCTGTTATTGAGAAAACAACCACAAAAACACCTGCACCTGACAAGCCTGCTGCAAATGTACTCCCTGAAGGTCGGTTAGGTAAAATCGTCAAGGGAATAGGAATTGTTGCTGTTTTCGGTATCGGATTCGTTACTTCGCAAATTATCAATTCGTATCGCAAGTAAGACGGGAGGCTATTTAATGGATGGCGTATTCAAAGGTATGCTCGTAATTCTCTTGCTAATCTATGTTCTCTCGCCTGTGGATTTGTGTCCCGGTCCAATAGACGACATCATTCTGGTGTTGTGTGCCATAGGTGGCAGAGCTATTACAGCCAACGACGAATAATTTTTAGGAGGAACCGTATGAAAATCAACATTCTTAGCAAAGGCGACAAAGTGCTCAATGTAACGGCTGACTTTATTGCTGTTGAACGCACGAACGGCGAGGTGGACATTGTTCCCCTTGCCAAAGACGAAAACGGCTTCTGGGTAGATGCGGAAAATATCACCACCATTGGCTACGGGAACAATACAGTGCAGTCAGAAACTGTTAATGGCGTTGTAATCACGAATTTTTAAGGAGGGTGCAATTATGGCAGGCAAAAAGGACAATGCAGTAGTCGCTGTTATATCAGGATTGACAAGTAATCAGGCTTCGCAGATTTCAAGAGATATTATGCGGTCGAAGGAAAAATACGCACCTTTCGGCAGAGGTACAATAGCAAGCGGAAAACATTCGGGTGTAGGCGCTCTTCTTCAGAAAGGCACTAAAAGAATAGGAGGTAAATAATATGTCTAAGCGGTCATCGGCTCACAAGAAAGCACAAAAGGACGGCAAAATCAGGGACAGCTACATCTGTCAGGTTTGCGGCTCAACGAAGAAGGTCGAAGGACATCATATCATAGACCATCAGTTTTCCGGAGCTGCTTCATCAGATAACATAATTTCACTGTGTCACGATTGTCATAAATCGGTGCATAACGGGAAGTTGAATCTGTTTAAGTTCTGAGAGGAGGTAATAAATATGCTCGTACTTGGAGTAAATAAAATCTTAAAATGGTGTCAGATTGTTTCCGGAGGAAGAAGGTACACTTGCCCAACCAAATTGGTTGATGGGAAACTTTTCTTCAAATTCAAGAATATATGGCATCCTGTTGCAGAGTTTATTTCCGACCACGCAGAAGAGTTGGTTCAAGAGGGTGGAAAAGTTTTTTCAAGACCTTTTAAAAAATAACTACAAACATATAGGAGGATTACGCTATGAAAAAGGCACTTGCAGCATTATTATCTATGACAATGGTACTCGGTTTTACGGGTTGCACAGGAGAGAATAACGAAGGTACAGTATTCGACACTGCTTTCTCAGCAAAGGATGCAATAAAAATCGAGGATATCGACTGGAACGTTACAGAAAGTGTTATGGATGGAGAACGCTACCTCTCTTTCAATTACACCAATAACAGTGACTACACGATACTTGATATTGAGATGGAGTTCACACAGAAATCAGATGTAACAGCGGAACAATTATCCGTATTTGATGAATTGAAAGCAGAACGGGAATGGACAGATGAGGAAGTTGCAGATATTTACATTCTTGGGTATAACCGAAAATGTGCTGAACCCGGGGAAACGGTTTCTGATTCGCCTTGCTGTATAAACGGTACATATACTATCGTCGAAACCATTGAACAATATGAAATAATGGAGCCTGATATGGCAACCATAGCTTTCATCGGAAAAGACGGAAAGGGATATGCTGTGTATTATGATTTCAAAACGCAGACTTACGGCGAATCGTCACAGGGTGGTCAAGATTTGCAGGAATGGTCAGACAGTGAAATAAGCAAACTTCTTCCGAAAGCCGAAGCACCTGCAATAAATGTAAGTTCTGATGATGAAGACTGTTTCTATTTTTACGCATACGGAGTTTCAAGAGAAACATTTGAAAAATATGTTGAAGCGGTTAAGTCTAATGGTTTCACTGAGGTAGGCTTTGAAAGCAGCACATCATATCGTGCTACAAATGCAGACGGCATTGAAGCGCATATCACATACACCACAGTTGAAGAAAAGATGACGGGTTGTGTTGAGCGAGAATGACAAATAAATTCAAATTATATCTGATATATTGCATTATCCAGCTTGTATTAAAGGGAGGAGAATGCTATTGTGAAGTACAAACTCTGAATTCCTTTGATGGAGCGTTAAGCCACGTATATAGTGGTTTCAGTCTTGAAATCGAAGATTCTCTCGCAATCTACCTATAAACAGAAAGAAAACAGGTGTATGCATTTTTGCATACACCTGTTATTCATTTTATTAGCCGCCGTTCAGTCAATAACCATTAGTTTTGGAATACTTCTCTATGGCTACTCCCCTTTTATGAGAGGAGATTTTCTTTTCTCCGCAGATGAACAAGTGTGGCCCCGAGCATGATCCGGGGAGCCGGGCGGCGGGTGCGCGGTGACTTCCCAAAAACGGGAATGAGCGAACAACACCAGCGCCGCAAGTGGGACGGGCCATCTCACGGCCACGATCCGGCGGTGGACAAGCTGGCCGCTTGTCCCTCCGGGCCGCCCTCTCGCCTGCGTGGGGACGCCGCGCCGAGTATAGTTGTCTTTGGACAGGTCAAGAAAATGGGCGCGGCGTTCCCTAAATTTTATCAAAGGGGGAATAAAAAAATGAAGTACGATCCTGCAT
>ERZ894251.641-NODE-641-length-16459-cov-10.078396_pt1 | contig 16459 bp, 21 predicted proteins | sample MGYA00380301_ERZ894251 | MGnify/ENA primary metagenome ERZ894251 (study PRJEB32331, sample SAMN06328418) | human gut metagenome | biome: human gut microbiome; feature: stool | host: Homo sapiens | collected 2014-02-13 ... | reverse complement strand
GAATATAATCTTTTTTATTACTCAATCTAACTTTCTCTTTTTTTATTAAAATTATTATTAATAGAAAAATTGAAGAAAAAGATACTCGTCCAAAGGTAATCAAAATAGCTGGTAGTGTGACAAATTTTCCAATTACTCCGGCTAAGCCAAATAACATAACAGCCAAATGTAATAATCCAACTTCTTTTTTCATCACTTTCCCCTCCTATTTATAGTTAATAATAGTTTAGCTCATTTTTAACAAGAAAAAAAGATAAACCACCTATATCATTGCTGTCCATTTTCTAAACTAAAATGCAAGGCCAATAACTACTAAAAAACCTTCATTATAATTAGTTATTAATAAAATATTTAATTCGTTCAATCGTTGACTGAGTTTCAAGATATTCAGGATACAGAACTTCAAAAACATGTCCTAAATGTTTTCCTTAGAACAACACACGGTTCAAACATACCAGTTATAAGTCTTCAATACATTTTTAGCCTTTATTGACTAAAAATGTAAGTTATCCTTTTCACTACTAATAATACGTGTTGAAGGTGGCGGTAACTATCAATTACATCAATAAGGCAAGCTTTTCGATATATGTCTGAATCTTCATTGTTAACTCCCTGAACCATAACACTAACCTACTGATAAACAAAATTTTTACTGTTAGCAGTTAATGTAACCGGTTCATTTTTCTCAGAATCGCTAATCAATAAGCTGGTATTTGATGCATTAACTATTAACCAAACCTTATTTATTTTAGGTAGAATAATATTAACACTTGAATCTGAAGTACCGTAAACATTTATGATGTCACAACTATATTGTTTAATGTCAAGCACATATTCCGTACCACCAGTAACGACAATATTAGCGTTTACGTTGCACACATTAAGTGTAGCTTTGTCAACGCAACTGTTTGCACCTAAAAGGTTAATTTCTTTAGAGTTATCGTTAAAATCAGAATTGCTAATTTTAACATAGTCTGTAGTACCAGCACATTCTAACCCATATTTAGATTTTCCACCAGAAATTGCTACACAGTTGTCAACTAAAATAAAAGTAGAATCTTCAATGTAAAACTCGCTGTAAAACGATTCACTTTTTTGTGCTGAATCTTTAGAATGTGAATTTGAAATTGTAAATAAATAACATTTTTGCAATACCCATCCCCATTCTTTAGAAAAATCACTTAAACAATTAACAATTCTCAATCTCTGACAAGAATAAAACTTTATTCCAACACCACACTGCCAGCACATCGCGTTAATAATAGATGAACCATTTGTTGCGCTAAGGGTAATACCAGCTGTTCCACACCACCCAATGTCAACGTCACTAACAATTAAATCTGTAACAGCACCGTCCGTAAAAATTCCACAACCTGTAGTGTACCCATTATCGCCTCTAATATAGCAGTTAAAAATCATAGGCGATAAAGAATAATTGTTAGCCGTAAGATGTATACCGTCTTCTTTAAAATTAGCAATTCTAACGTTGTAAATTTGAGAATCACTAACATTGTGTAGTAATATTCCAGAACCAGATGAATTATTTTTAGCATTACCATCAATCCCAATATCGTGAATTGAAACATAATACATAATAGTATTTTCATCATTCGATATTACATCACAATTAGAATTATCAGCTAATTTTAACATTGTGTTAAAAACACCGTCTCCACAAATAGTAACATTTCCGCCAACCATAATAGTCTCAGAAACAATATAAGTGCCAAATGGAAAATATACAATTCCACCCACACCCCCAACTAGCGTATTTAATACGGCTTTAATTGCGTTAGTGTCGTCTGTAACACCGTCTCCTTTTGCACCATAGTCTTTAACATTATATGTTGGTACATTTTCATTATAAACTAAGACATTATAGCCTGTTCCATCGTTATCTTTAAACGGTATACTGTTAAAATATCTATTCAAAACAGTAGGCTTTTTGTATGTAACAGGGTTAGTACTGTTTAATTTAATTTCATCAGCATTAAATGATTGATTGGGGCTAGTAACATTAAAGTTGTTATTAGCGTTCAATTCAAAATCATTAGCGTTAATTATATTTCTTTCTACTGTTTTAGTTTCATTTTTTTCTGTAATTACCCTATTTCCTTTATAAGTTTCTGATGAATCACCTTCAACTTTTTTATCGTAGTTACCGCTATAATTTTCAGTGCTATTACCGGCAATATCTTTTGTGTATGTTTCACCAATGTTCTTTGAATATGTACCGGTGACTTCTTTTGTCGTATTGCCAGAATAAAATTCCTTGTTACTGACGCCAAAAATTTCAATGTTATTATGTGACCCATTGTCTGTTACTGGTATGCTAGCGTTTTCAACAATAGCGTAAATTTTATTGTTATTACCACTAACAACAATACACTGGTTACACGTTGCAACACTCTTTAAATTAAAGAAACCGCCGTCCGTACCAATATCCATGACAGAAATACCGCCAACAGCAGACAAGTGATTGAACACCACATTTTCACACTGAACATTAGCGTTTCCAGCAGTAAGCAAGCACTTTTTGGCAGCGTTTCCAAACACAACGTTACTAATCTGGAAGTGTCCACCAGTACCTACATAATTAACCAGCGTATAACCGTCTTTGATAATCAGATTATTGAATAGAACGTTTGTAGCCGTAATAGTAACTACATTCACATCATTAACTTGAATCTCACTGTTACCGTCGAGTGTAAGATTAGTAATAGAGAAATCAGCAACAGTTCCACCAATGAGCGGTTTAGTTGCCCCACCCTTCAACACAATCTTAGTGCTATATCTGTCAAAACCAAACAGACTAACACCATCTTTCATTGTAAGAGGCTGTGTAAGATAAGAGCCATAAGGGAAGTACACAACTCCACCGTTAGCGCTTGCATAGTCAATACATCCTTGAATAGTTTCTGTGTCATCAGCACTTCCGTCACCAACAGCAGGCTTGATTCCCTCTGGCGGATATTTCACATTTAAGATATAATCCGCAAGAATGTCTCTAACTACTTCACCGATTGCACCACTATTGATATATTCTTTAATCATGTCAGCGATGAAATCAGGAAGAATATTGTTATTCTCAATTATCTGGTTTAACTGGTAACAGAACTTATCAAGCTGTTCGCCATAAGATAAAGCGTCTGAATATACAGTAGGAAGAACCAGCCATCTTGCACAACAAGCAGGTTTTACATTGTTCCAATTAAAACTCATAATTAGTCTCCTTTCTTACCACAGCCCAAAAAACAAATCTTCCAAATCATTTATTACCATCATATCAATGTTAATAAATGTTGTTCGATAATCATTTATTCTTTTGCTGAAACTTTCTCCACCATTAGAACCAATAACGCGCTCAAGATAATCCTCTGTGTTGCTTAAAGTAGTATTACTGAACCCGTCCATTTTTGAGTTAAAATCTGATTCAGTTGTACCGTCAACACTTCCACTTGAATCTACGCTGGAATTATTTGTGTTTTCTGTTGTCTGTGTTGTTGTGTCACTAGAAGTGCCAGCAAATGTGTTTGTAGCGCTATCAATAGTTGCATTAGTTAAGTATCTACCAGCTTGTAAATCTGTTATAGCACCCTGCGGCGTATCAGAATACATATTTGTACCATTACCATTAGTATTCTGATTTTGTGTGCCGTTAGCTGTTCCGTTTGTAGTACCTTTATTATCACCAGTTTCCGTTACGGTTGAATCATTGTTCTGTGTGGTTTCTGTATTATTACTACCGCTCCTATTTTCACCGTTTTCCGTGTCCTTAGTCCCTTTTCCCTCTATTTTTCTTTCTCTAGTTAAATCTACGTCATAGAGTGGGTTAAATTCAATAAGCTCACTTTTGTATAACTTATTATAGTACGGCATAATTTCATTTAACTTTGTAGAAAGTTTTAATTTCCACAGCCCAACCGTCTCTAACCCAATCTCTCTGGTATAATAATGACGTAATATTTTTGTTTCCAAAACGCTCCTATAACTTTCATCAAATATAGGAAAGTTAAAATCAAACACTTTTGGCAAGCAATTCTTTATCACTTGTTCAACATCAGCATAACCAACACTTTCATTCAAACCAGCAAGGGTTTCACAAATATAACGCACTTCTGTTGTGTATTTACTCATTGTTATTACCCTCACTTTCTGTATCAGTTTCATTTACATACTTACCCATATCTTCATCAGTATAAGTTTGAACGTCAGCACGATATTCTACATCAATATTAAGTCCAAACATTTTGTTAATCTGTTTGCACGCCTGTTTACGCATTTCTAAACGCGTATAGCGTGAGGCTACAGTAGAACCCATGTTTCTACTAACTTCATCAGTAACCATGCGTTCTTTCTTAATCATTGATACATTACTGATACCTAAGTATGTCATAGCTTCATTCCAAATCTGTGTTTTGGTTTCATATACTTTGTCTGCTACATATGGCGCTCCTGTTGTAATAGCCTGAACTTTTTTCATGTCGATATCTTTTCCGCCAAATATAAACGGCTCATTTCCGTCATATTGTGCATAAAGATTCTTCATGGTCAATCTCTGGTTTTCATCACAAGTTATCATAACAGGTGTTTTCTGGGCTTTAAGATTAGTAATCATAGTCCTGTCACATTCATACAGCTTATATGCAAATAATTCAACGTCAGTTAAACAATTTGTGCGCAACATATTGTTGAAAATGATAACAGAGTTTGTTTCATCAAGCGGCATATTGTAACCGTTCACGGCGTATGCTGTTCTAATCTTAGGTATTCTGTAAACGTCAAGATTTCCGCCTATCATGGTTTGTAATGCAAGGTACTTATCCATCACATCATCTTTAAAGAAAACAGCCATACCGTCAGAAAACAACGTAAGTTCAAGGAATCTAGGGTCAATGCTGTCTGGTAAACCTGACCACTCGAACATACTGATAGCTAATTCTGTCAGTCTATTGTAGTAATGCTGGTATGTTCGGTCATTTAGATATACGCTTGTCCAGGGGTCACGATTTTTACGTTTAGCCATTTAATCACTCCCTCCTACACTGTTGTCTAGTGAATAGTTTCCTACTTCACTTCCATGTCTCCAAAAGGTTATACCGCTGTTGTAGCAAGCTTTAATCTTAGCCATATCATCAGCAGGAACGCTACCAACGATATTAACGTCAATCGTTTTCACATAATTCCAGTGACGCCTTGTTGAGATATTAGGTAATTTTACTCTATGGACTGGATAACCATACACATCCCAATACTCATCAATGATTTTCGCAAATTCAGCCCTAATGTGCATGTGCATAAAAGCAAAGTCTTTCAACCCTAAAGCCATCATAGCACTATTGCCTTGTGTATTTTGTGCCTGCATTGGTAAAGTAGCGTGCTGGATAACGCCTGCAACTACACCAGCAACAGCGACAATTCCAGCGACAGCGGCAATAGGAACACCACCTATCGCTAAAGCTGTGCCACCTGCGGCTGTTGCCGCACCTGCCTTAGCAACACCACCAGCAATCGCCGCACCACCGCCAGCTAAGGAAACAAGCTGTGATACACCAGTTTGTGCCAGCCAAGCCTTAAAAGCGTCCGTATTATAGGAACACTGTGGAAACCCATCAAGAATGATTTTTTCATTGAAGTTAGCTGGTACACCTTTATAGTTAGTAGGGCATAGGACAATCTGTGGATTGCATGACATATCACCGCTCAAGTTAAAGGTGCAATTTGTTGCGTCTGAAAAATACTCATACGGAAATGGAACACCTACACCATTTAAGTTCGTAACATAAAGGAAATTATATGGGTAAGTATAAAGTTTTTTGTTCTTAGGTGTGTACCCGTCTATTTGCCCTGTCACTTTCTTACTCTTGTTCACTACATAGGTTTTAACATTTCCACCGATTTCTCCCACCATGTTTTTCGGCATCATAAAAATAGAAACGATACCACTAGCCTTGTTATCATTTACAGCGTCATTTATAAATTTGTTTACCTCTGCGTAGTTATCAAAAACGTTGTAATATAAACCAGAGTAAATACCGCTATAAGTGCCACCAGTATTATCGTCTAAATTTTTGTCAAACGTAGCCGCTACCACAATACTTTTAGCAGCAAGCCGATTCGTGCCATCAAAATCGTCTGCGATATATTCACCAAGTTCTAATTCGTCTGGTACAAGGTTGTCACCTACATAGTCCGAAACAACATGTTCTCTTTCTACAAAGCTAGGTCTAACAGTGTAATCAAAATACCATGTCTGCATTACGTCTAGTTCAAATGTGATATTTGAAGCTTCATTGTTCACATATTCAACGTTTGTAATAAACGCATAAAACCATTTATTACCAAATGACGTGTTTTGGAACATGATATAGTTGCAATCATACAGATTGTCAGCTAAAATGCCTACACGCAAAATTCTTTCTTTGCGCTGGTAGGTATAATTAGTGACAGTGTATTTAGACAAGCCAGCAAAATATAAAGCCTGTTCATTTGAACTATTGAAGTGTATTGTATGTTGATATGTGTTGTCTATTGTTACATTATGCAAAATTCGTATTGTTGAGTTAGGTGCAATATACATATTATCAACCTTTCAAATAGAGTTATCCACATTTTACTGTGGATAACTCGTAATCTTTGTGGATTAAGCTGTCGGTGTTGAAACCGTGGCTGTTCCTATCTTAGAGGTATCATAGGTACTTGTTGCGGTTACAGTAATGCTAGTAGAAGTTGGTGCTGTTGAAAGCACAGTAACTTTACCGCTGTTATCTACCGTAGCATAGTCGCTGTCAACTGTCCACGTTACACTCTTAGGTGCAAAGTTTGTAGTTACAACGTTTGCGGATAACTGCACAGACTGTCCAGCCGCTACCGTAGCGTTTCCGGGTGATACAGTAACAGAAGTTACACTGGGTTTTCCAGGAATAAACAACGCATTGTTGGCAAACGGTGAAACAGAAAATGTTTTCCAAACGTGATACCAATAGTTCCAGTAAAGACCCTCGCCATTGTACTGCTCAGTAAAGTTATAGAAATTGTCAAAAATCATAAACCAATTTCTGTCAACCAAAACCGCTGGAATAGCGTCAAGTGCTTTTAACTCGTCAGAACTGATTTCCACGTAGGTGCTGTCACCAGCAAACAGCTCCGCGAGTCTACCCGTGTCAAGTGAACCAAAGCTGTCAACCAGCACACGCCTGCCGGAAAACTCTGCCTTGTCCATGTTGAAAGCAGAAGCAAGCACTTCAACATCCATGGTAGCGTCAAACTGTGAATTGATAAGCATATACTGGTCATTCTTAGTGGTATATGTCTGTACACCAGCTAAATTGTAGTTTGGTGAAAGGAAAGTGAACTTGTTAGATACACCTTTTACCACGGAAACGATTGATTTCATGTTAGCCGTTTCAACTTCAGCGATTTCAACTGGATACATATGACCATCAAGAATATGACGAGCCAGCATATACTTCATTGTCTGAAATTCATCATAGTTCGCTCCTGTGTACATAGCGTCCACAATCTTAGCGATAAGGTCACTAATACCCTGCCAGCTAAGGAACGCCTGTCTAAGCTGGTCATTGCTGATGGTAGCCTTGTAATATTTCTGGTAGTTCATAATGTGGAAAGCCGCTCTCACATCAGGGATTTCCCTCTTGAATACATTAGTTTCAGCAACAGCCGGGTCAAACTGAAACGGTTTAGCGATATTTACAAAGATTTCCTCAACGCTTTCGCCAAATTCCAGCAAACCTTTTTTAAAGAACGCCCAAGGATTGTCGTACATTTTGGATGTAATAAGAACGCGCCCGATACGGTTTACCAGCGCAGAAAGGAACTCATTCTGCAAAGCAGGATAGTCCATGATGATAGCACCAATCTGTCTGACGCTTTCAGCGTTAGTTGTTGCTTTCGGAACGTAATCACGATAGTTCTGTGTAGCATTGTTTCTGATAGCGTTTAAAATGTCAACGCTTGAATTGGTAAGCGTAACAACTTTAGGTGTAGTAGCCATTATTATCCCTCTCTTTCTGTGAATAACTCATCAAAGGTTCTAGGTTCACTGTCATCTTTAATCTGTTCTTCCTGTTCTTCTTTGATTTCTTCTCCTGTTTTGCCGGAAAACCTGTCCATATACTTCTTACGCCAACTAGCGTCCATCTCATCATACTTAGTTTTCCAATCTGTCTTGTCTGCAACTTTTGTTTCGTAGACTGCAAAGGTGTCTGTAACATCTTCCAGTAACGAGATAGCTTCATCAGAAGTATCTTCACCGATACGTTTTCTGATAGCTTCCATGATTTCATCTCTGGTTTTAACAGCCATATCATTTCACCTCCTTCCACTTTGTCGTATCAAATAGTTCCGATAATCTCATACTCATAGGATGATTAGGTGACAGCATAACCACACCATTCTGAACCATTACCGTAAAACCGCTTGTGTGCTGGTAAGTACCATCTTTAAACGGCATATCATAACCTCCTTTTTAAGCATAACCATATAGGCATTTTTGAACTCCATTCACCACCATTTTGCGGGGGATTTTCTGGTGGCACATAGGAATTGTTGTACCAATCATACCAGTATCTAGCGTTCTGCTGTCTAGCTGGTTTATTTCTGTCTGCTGGACGTTCAAAGTTGTTTAGAAAAGCATAGGCAAGGTATTCAGGGTCTTTTGTGCTAGACTTAAATTCATCAAAGGTTTCTGGATAGTCAGTTGTTGGTATCCATTGACCTGTTGGAACAGTCTGATTTACTAGCCAATCAAGTTGTCCATACCCATCATCTGTTTCGTAGCCATTAGCTACCGCCCAGTCAGTATAATTTGTTGATGGTGTCCATTGGAATAAACCAAAGCCTAAATTAGGATTTACAGTTAAGCTCTGCCAGATACCCGGATTGATTGAACTTTCGCCTAAACTGTATGCACCACCGGCATTTCCTAAAATACCGCAAATGCTCTCAACAGTAAAACCAACATTGAGCAGATAACCAAAAATGATAGTTGCATTGTTCTGCATTTCACCAATGCTTAACCACCTGTTTCCTTTTATCCACTCATTTGTTGCGCCATTTTCCCAACGCCATAATTGCAACCAGTTTCCTCTGCTGTCATTAGCATTGATTGAAACCTGTTCATTAAGTTCCACTTTTGCAGTATGCGCTCCCATTGAGCGTGTTGTATCGAACGCCATTTCCGTGTGCCCTGTTCGAATAAGAATGTCGCCAGCTTTCCATTCAACACTAGGGTCATAAAGCGTGAAACCTAAAACCCTTAAACAAGCCGCTTCTGTTCCTGTCCAGAATGGGTAAGAACTACCGCCATTAGCCGCTTTAACATCAAAACCACCAGCTACTAAGGCGTACCATATAAAAGAAGAACAATCATAGTAGGTTATACCTTTTACAATTTGTTGATTTCTGTATTGCTGTGAATAACCCACATTTTCAGCGGCACATGTTTCAACTGCCCAGTTATAAGACTGTTGAATTGACGGCATATTAGCCACCATATTTGTTGATAATAGGCAACAGGTCATTCACACAATTCTGGACGGTTTGAGCGTCATAACCTGCTTTTGTAAGTTTTGTCTTTCTTTCTTCACCATTGCCAAACTGTCCTGCGATGACTAAAAGTGCAACTGAAACAGTTTGCGGTAAATTAATAGCTGTAACGTCCATGTTATCACTCCTTGTCGAGATTGTTCGATAGCTTAGTGAGAGCAATTGTGTTGTTGTTAAGCGCTTCACTAAGCTTGTCCATTTCTGCTTTGTGCTGTTCGTCAGATTTTACCATTCTCCAGAACAAAGCACCGCACATAACAATGGGAAAACCTAAGCTACCTACAAGCTGAATAATTGTGTTTGCGTCCATGTTAAAAATCTCCTTTCTTTATTATAATTATACCATTTTGCTTGAAACAAGTCAATATATGTGTTATAATAAAAAGAGAAAGGATGTGTTTTTTTTGGCTAGTTCATATTATGATGGGACTAAGATACTTAGTATGTTGGACATAAATGGGAACAAACCAGAACTATATCTTATTACAAGTAATAGGTCTGGTGGTAAGACTACTTATTTTGGTAGATTGTGTGTAAATAGATTTAAAGAGAAAGGCGAAAAATTTGCGCTTATCTACCGTTATAACTATGAGTTAGATGATTGCGCTGAAAAGTTCTTTAAGGACTTATCCACTTTGTTCTTTAATAATAGTGTAATGACTAGCAAGAGAAAAGCTTCTGGAATTTTTCACGAATTATTTTTAGATGATGACCCTTGCGGTTATGCTATTTCACTTAACAGTGCTGACCAGTTAAAGAAGTATTCACACTTATTCAGTGACGTTGAAAGAATGATTTTTGATGAATTTCAGAGTGAAACCAATCATTATTGTTCAGATGAAATAAGGAAGTTCATTTCTGTTCATACAAGTGTTGCCAGAGGACAAGGAAAACAAAGCAGATATGTACCTGTGTTTATGTTAAGCAATCCAGTGTCTATCATTAATCCCTATTTTGTAGAACTAGGTATCAGTGAACGGTTAAAAGATAACACAAAATTTTTAAGAGGGGATGGATTTATTCTTGAACAGGGTTTCATTGAAACAGCTAGTAGGGCACAAAAAGATAGTGGTTTTAATAAAGCGTTTTCTAGGAATAGCTATGTTGCTTACAGTAGTGAGTGTATTTATCTTAATGATAACAAAGCTTTTATTGAAAAACCAAAAGGTGTTGGCAGATATTTATGCACTATTAAATACAAAGGAATTGATTATGGAGTACGTGAATATACTGACGCAGGTGTTATTTACATTGACGATAGAAGTGATAATACTTTTAGGCTTAAAATAACAGTTACCACTGATGACCATGAAATTAACTATGTAATGCTAAAAAGAAATGACGCATTTCTTGCAACTCTTAGATTTTATTTTGAAAAAGGGTGTTTCCGTTTTAAGGATTTACGTTGCAAAGAAGCTTTGTTAAAAAGTTTGAGTTATTAAGGTATCTGCTTTTGTCATACTTAATGTGAAGATGTGGGGGCGCACAGGTGAAAGATACTGCCACATTTCATGTCGGTTTAGCGTACCGCATTAAGTACCCAAAGGTTACAGATATAAAGAGAGGGCTTGCAGTTTATTCTGCAAGCCTTTTCACTTATAAATATTTTTCCAGTTCGTTGTAAATGTCTTTAAAAGTTTTTTCATAATCATAGTGATTTTTCATTAAGTAATACACTATTTTGACTTGAAAGTAAAGTGCAAATAATCTGTTCATATCGTTACCTCATTTTGTATGGTGTTTCTACCAGCAATACGCCACCTCTGATACGTTTAGGTCTTAATTTTCCGGGAACACTTAATCCTATTGTGAAATCTTCCAATGTTCTTTTATGTCTTAAAAATTCTCTTTCTTCTTCTGTGTAATTATCATCCCCCTCTAGCGGCTCAAAACCTTGCATTGATAACTCAAAAAGGTTTTTACATTTCTTTGGCATACCAGCACATTTAATATTGTAGTATGGCTTGTCAATATCTTGTAAATTTTCTTGAACAACATGTTCAATGTAGGTTTTCTGTCTTGTGAAAATAGCAACGTCCCAACAACTTTCTGGTTTCCAGCAACAGAAGTTTTTATCATGTATTTTTACACCGCTAACCATGTTCCAAGGTGTGTCGCAGTGTATGCTATCGGTGTCGGCATAAATAAAGCCAGACTTGTCTTTTCCATGATAGTTCATCTGAGCGGCTCTTATTGTGAAATTTCTAGCATAACTGGTGATAGCTGAACCAACTGGAATATATCCGGGTTTTTTACCGTTTTCCATGCAAGCTATAAAGCCTATAGATTTATCTTCTTTTAAATACGCTACTTTGAAAGAACTATCGGTGCTACTTGCCATTTTACCGTACAAATTATTGAGGAAAAGTTTTGCTAACTCTCTCAATGCGCCTTTGTTATTCATTTTCATTGTTTTGTATTTTTCCATGTAACTGTCAAATAACCCTATTTCTGCATAAAACCAGCACCCGTCTAGGATTTCAAAATCAACCAATTCATAGTGTTCTTTCAGAAGTTCAAAGTCTGTCATGGTTAGAACTAATTCAACTCTAGTATCTTTTACATTTCCGTCAAAACCTATGTAATATGGTGAGTACAAACCAGTTTCTTTATTGAATACATCAGTTGTTTCCAAACAGTCTGTTCCTTTATACAAGTGACTTGATTTTATTTGTATAAATGGTAGCTTGTCCTTTTTAATATAAAATCTTGTCTTTATCCGTATAAAGTAATAACGCTTTGGTTTTAATGCTTCATCTGGAATAATATTGCCTGTCCACATGTTCGGCATGCCTACTGGATAATAGTTACCGCTTTCACTTGACATCATTGATGGATATAAAGAGTTTACATCAAATGTGCAACCGTTGTTGTATATTTTGCCCTCTTTTCCCTTAACGAGATAGCACCAGCCGCCTCTGTAAGATTTTCTAATATATTCACCAACATTTTCATATCCATGCTTATTTTTATCAATAGTCATATCATATAGGTTTGGAAAGAACATTTTGTAATCATCGTTACCAACTGAACGTTTATATTCTTTCAAACAGCATGAACCTATTGTTAAGTCAGTGTGTCCTTCATTGAACATGATTTCTAACGCTTCTTTTACTACTAAAACGTCATTAGCTATGTACTGTTTTTCTTCATCAGTTATTTCACAACCAGCATATCTAAAACCTGTGTATTCCATGTCAAGCTTTTTATGCCTTGTTCCAAAACTTTCGCCTATTCTTTTAACACTGAATGGTAGCAATTTCAAGCTGTCTCTTATTTCAATAAAGTGCCCACCAACTTTTATGATTATGGTGTACCACTGTCCCCTGTCTGAAACGCTGTATTTGAAAGTGTTATTTAACATTTCTTTTTCTTGCAACCACCTCACTTTAAAAGGATTTTCAGCGTCTAAGTGTTCACAAGCTTGTTGAAAACCTAGGTCAACCATCAAATAAGATAACCAGAAAGCACCGTCAAATTTTAAGTTGTGGTAGTAAACTATAATGTTTTGTTTGAGCGACTTGAAATAATCAAATTGTTCGGCTATTGAGTGAAAAATCTTTACATCTTCCGTAAATAATTCAACACAAGCACTTGCCCAAACTTCTGTGTTTACCTGTCCTTTATAGACCGTGGTTTCAAAATCGCCCATGAAATACTTATATTTTTTGACTTTCATCAGTCAGGGAGTTCCCAATCTTCCTCGTATTCTAATGCTTCCATAATATCCATTTTATTACCAGTAGACGCGTCTGGTAATAACTCAAGCATTTCTGAAAGCCTGTCAAGAAGTAAATCTTCTCTATATGCGATTGAATAATCAATTCCTAGTCCCTGTGCCGCAGCATTTTCTAGCATTTCTGCAACATCTTCTTTTGAATAGTCGTTTAACAAACGGTCTAGCCATTGATTTACTAATGGTTGTGCCGTTTCTGGAAATCTGGTTAATTCTGCTCTAAAGTTTCCTATTACTATATCAGCCGCACTAGGAAAAGTTTCATATTGCGGTTCGTAGTATTCACTTTCACCTTGTTGTGCGTTATAACGTTTCTCTTTTCTTGTTTGTGCGGCTTTTTTACTTGTCTTTGAACGCTCATCTTTTCTTGCTACTTCACCTGGAATAAGTTCACCAGTTTCAAAGTCAAGCTTTTCAGATTTTGCGTAAATATCTTTTGTGGTTATTTTCTTTAAACGTTCAACAGATTTTCTTGTTACACGTTTTGGCTGTTCTGGAATAATGTCATCAGGTATAATATAGCCACGTTTTTCCGCACGCCTAACTGCTTGTTTTAAGCGTTTTACTTCCTTTCTATAATCAAGTTGTAACTGTGTAGGTTTTTTCTTTTTAGCCATATATTTTACCTCACTTTTAAAAAAGAAAAAGCCCCAGCCCACCTTGCAAGTGGGAGGGACTTAATTGGTTAGCAAATAGTACAGGTTAAGAACTCCTTACCTTTGTAGTTGTTGCTTTCTCTCTTGTAAACTGTGATACCCCAGTCTTCATTTTCGCCGTCCATCTCGTCCCAGATTTCCTTAAAAGAGGAAAAGAATGGGTTTGAGCCTGTGATATATCGCTGTCCATCTTTGTCAATAATAATGAACTTCTTATAGTCAACATTATCAGACTTTTCATTGTGAACGCTTTCTACAACGTAGCCGGAAACGTCAATCATAAGTCTAGGGGTTTCAGCGTTTACTGCTTCGTCTAAGGCAATCATTTCATCAAAATTTTTGAGAGAAATGCGTTCTCTTGCTGAAAGTTCCTTGCTACTTTCAATAATTTTCACTTCATAACCTGTCATTGTTTTTCTCCTTTTTCTTGTTTAATTTTACTGCTTCTCTGGTTTTTTCTTTTTTAACTCTTGGCGGCAAAACCTGCGCTTTCTGAATGAACTCCTGTTCAGTCATACCATAAAGTGTTTCGATTTCTTCACTTGAAACAATATGTACTGCCCTTTCGGTTTCCGTGTTCAGAATCTTTTCAGCGGCTTTCATCATGGACTTTTCGTCATTAAATGTGCCGGAAAGCGTTACCGTTTTGTTGAACGGTTCAGCCGTCTCAATGTTGATACACAGTGCTGTGATTTTTGCTGCTGTGATTGTTCTTGTTACCATTGGCACTCTTGCCATAGTTTTTTCTCCTTTCATGGCTCATTTTGTTATTAGTTGTCATAGTCCTTGTTTGGGACTAATGCTAGGACGGGAATTGCACCACGTCTACGCTTACCTAGCTGAACGTTAGTTTTGTAATTTTCAATAAATCATTGTGTATTAACAGTTCCATGGTTTTGTGTGTATATGAAAATGTTGTGTCTACTTGTGCGTACATAACATTTTCGCCGAATTCATAAAAATATGTTCCATTAACACTACGCATAAATTTAGCACCATTATTCACAAACTGCTCAAACATTGTTTTAAGCACTCGTTTACACCTACCTTTCTAGTGAGGTGGGCGGCTGTTACACCGCCCTTTTGGCAATGGCTTGTGTATCTGTTACCTTGTTACAATTATATTGTAGTTGATAAATATGAACAAATTATGAACAAATTATAAACTTTATTTAAAGAATTTACACTTTATCTGGGTGGCGTAGGTATGCAGTATGTGGTCTGCTATATTCTTTGATGATAAACCGTATGCTATTTCTTCACTTGTGTATTTTTCGGTGTAACGGTATACGTTTCCGTTACATATAATATCACACACGATTGTATTATCACCTAGTGCATGGCAGGAAACTTTTCCTTGTACTTTTTTGGTTAGTTTAGATTTTACGTTTTTGGCTATTATGTTTAACATATCAATTCTCCTCTAATATTATGCAATCATATCCGTTTTCAATGGACATCTTTTCAGCCTCTTCTAAATCGTCTACATATGCTATTGTTTGTTCTTTATTTATAAATAACCTATAAGTATTCCTGTGTGGGATATATTCTGCTTTAATTTTCATAATTATTTTTATCTCCTTTGTCAGTGTGCCGCTTATCTAGGCGGCAACACTTTTGCATATTTTAAGAAGTCTTGTTCAGTCATACCGTATAAAGTTTCTTCTTCTTTTACATTTTTGATTGCTACGGCTTTCCACATTTCTCCACACTCTTTTTCAAGCATAGCCTGTGAATTGTTAAGCATTGTTTTTTCATCTTTTACCATGTTCTGTGCGAGCGCAAAACTCTTTGTAGCTGTCTCTGCTGTCTCAATGTTAATAACCAAAACATCAACCATTGTAGTAACAACTGTCCTTGTAACCATTCTTTCTCTTGCCATAACTATTTCTCCTTTTATTTAATTATAATCTAGCACAGGTGTGCTGAATGGTAGTGGCGGAGTTGAACCGCCGTTCCCGGTCTACCTATTTAACCATAATAAGTATGAATTATCTTTAGTTTCTATTCGCATTACGTCTTCGCCGTCTTTAGTCTCTAGCCAACTAGCTGTGAAGCAAAATAAATTTGCATTTCCTACCCCAAAAACTGTGCTATTTTCGCCTTTACAATATTGTTCCCAGCACCGATTAAAAGCCTGTTCTTTTGCGGGAGACCATTTTTCATATAAGTTGTGCAAACTAGGCCAACAGCATCTGACGCCCATATCGTATAACTGTTTTCCTCTCGCTGTACTTAAATTGTATTCTCTCATTTTTCTTTCCTCTCTTTCTTTGTTTGTACCTTTATTATACCATGGATTGTTAAGTTTGTCAATAACTATTTGAACTTATTTTTAATTTCTTTTGTTATATTTTGTTCTCTTCCTTAACTATGTATATAGTATATCATATGTACTGATATATGTCAATAGTTTTTACCTAAATATTTTTTGTTATTTTTTTAACAAAGTGCGAACCTGCGCGCCGGCGATGGGGGAAATGGGTGAGGGGGGTTGTAG
>ERZ894251.623-NODE-623-length-16815-cov-6.446659_pt1 | contig 16815 bp, 8 predicted proteins | sample MGYA00380301_ERZ894251 | MGnify/ENA primary metagenome ERZ894251 (study PRJEB32331, sample SAMN06328418) | human gut metagenome | biome: human gut microbiome; feature: stool | host: Homo sapiens | collected 2014-02-13 ... | reverse complement strand
TAATTAGAATAATGAGTGGTTTTATTCTTCTAATATACTGATTTTCAAGGAGATTAAGAAATAAATAAATGAGATAATTAATTGAATAATAACAATTTAACTAACTGAATCAGCTAGTGATTTCAACTACTGATTCGCATAAATAAAATATAGATGTTATTTTTTTAAGATTCGATGTTCTGATTTTAATTATTCGAGGGAGAAACTTCAAATAATCCCTATATTTGAAATCAAAAACAAAATAACACAATGGAGAGCGATTTACCTAATTTTGATTTGCCGTCTGATTATATTGTTGGAGAAGGGTATGGGATAAATTTATTAAAAAGGTATAAAAACTTTCCTTGCAGGGTAAAAGCCGGTTTTTTCATTCTTTGTGTAAAAGGGATAATGCAAGCGACAATCAATGGGAATCTTCAAAATATTGGTGAAAATGATTTGATAACCTTACCGCCCGGATATTTTATGGAAATTCTTGATTTTTCACCGGATATTCATATCTATTATGCCGGGTTCTCATCCGAATTCATAGAGGGTATAAATCTAATGAAGTCTACAGAACATCTTCTCCCTATAATTATGGAAAATCCGATAATAAAATTATCTCCATTGCAGGCTTGCAGTTATAAAATGTTCTATGAATCGTCAATTCTTTCGTATGCTTCTCCAAAAACATTGGCAAACAAGGAAATAGTAAAGGCGGTTCTTACCATGTTCCTTCAGGGAGCCACTGAAATTTATAAAATGCAAAATAACTTGTATTTATCTTCCCAGTCAAGAAAGTACGAAATTTATCAGGATTTTTTGCAATTGGTCATGAAATATTATACTATTCATCACGGAACCTCTTTTTATGCCGAACATCTAGGACTTAGCTTGCGCATTTCTGTTCAACAATAAAAAAGGTTGCAGGAAACACTCCTTTAGAAGTCATAGCTTCCATCATTCTGATGGATGCCAAATCCCGGCTGAAGTCAACCAATGAACCGGTGAAGAATATAGCCTTATCTTTGGGATTTAATAATATCTCTTTCTTCAATAAGTTTTTTAAGCAACATACGGGTGTTACCCCACAGGAATACAGGGGGCATTAAACTTCCACCAGCTGTTTTTCGAGCGGTAATGTAACGGTAAAACGGCTGCCTCTTCCTACTTCCGATACAACATAAATACTCCCTTGCAGATGTTCTACAATCGTTTTGCAGATAGAGAGTCCCAACCCCGTACCCTACTTGAAAGTATTGACTTTATAAAAACGGTCGAATATTTCTTTCTGGCATTCTTGGGGAATACCTTCCCCCGTGTCCTCCACAAACAGACAAACTGAATCGTCATTTTCCGGATTAACCATAAAACCGAAATGAATATATCCTTCTTCTGTAAATTTCCGGGCATTATTTATGAAATTGCATATTACTTGTTTCAAGCGTGTAGCGTCAGTAGTTATGTAAATATCATCATCCGGCAAGATTGCTTTTATTTCGATTTCCGGCACATTTTTCACGACCTGCTCTTTCTCTATATCCTTCATTATGGATTTGAGGGAGTAATTGGAATAAGTAAACTTGATAGTGTTTGATTCAATCTTGGACAAATCAAGTATATCGTCAATCAATCGTACTAAATGTTCGCTATTGATGCTGATTAGTCGCACGAAATCGGCACGTTCCTCTTCACTTAACTCATCATAAGTAGAACCTATAACATCAGAAAAGCCGACTATTGCATTCAGCGGCGTACGGATTTCATGACTCATATTGGCTAAAAATGCCATTTTAAGACGATCGCTTTCTTCTGCTTTTTTACGTGCCTCGATTAAGGTGTTTTCTATGTCTTTATATTCCTGAATACTCAAGCAGATTCCCACTAACCGATAGGGATGACCGGATATGTTTGCAATATAAGTAGACTGCCCTTCAAACCATTCCCAAGTACCATCCCCCCGGCGCAAACGGAATGGAACTGTTTTGTCAAAAGTTGTATTACCACTAAGTTGTACAACAAAGGCGTCAGCCATAGTTTGCCGATCGTCCGGATGAATCATATTCACATATTCCTCCATTGTCAAAGTATTATTCTCTCCGGCTGGAATACCTAAATGTTCAAAATAACGATCATCAAGAGTAAATTCACTACGGCTTATGTCATAATACCAGGGATATATCCTAGTTCTTTGCAAGGCTGTATTTAATATATATTCTTGTGTCAGTTCCACAGTAATATTACGGAAAAAGAACAAGATGTTTTTTTCGCCCTCTTCATTTTCCATTGTAGCAAATTCTCCTCTTATCGGGAATTGTGTATAGTCAACTTGTTCCTGCATAAATGTATGTTCAGGCAGCGAGTATACTTTTTTGCCTTGACGGATTTCTTCCAAAATGGTCGAGAGTATATCTTCTTTCTTATTTAACAGCTTGAATATCTTGTTGGTCGGAAGAGGCATCATCGCATTGACTGACGAATGTACATGAAGTTCCGTAAAAGCTTGCTGATTCAGTTGTATGACTTCTCTATTTATATCCAATATGATAACTCCGTCAGGTAGGATATTCAGCAAATCATCATTGTAGAGTGTTTGTCCGTTCGCTTCCATATTTTGTTATTTTTCGTTCAATGTACAAGATAATAATTAAATTCATAACAAAGAAAGCCATTTTACTGAAGAAAACATTATTTCAACAAACCTTTTGTACCTGTTTATATAGCTATTTTAATTTGCAACACATTGAATGTTAATACGATATTCCTTTTTTAAGATTCGATACTCATTTATTAAGCCTCACTCCGTTTATTTGCCAGTCATTTTTTTCTGTTCCTTCAGTGAAATTGAATGATTGCACAGAAGAAGACAACGGTTCGAATGTGAGTGAAAATTCTGCTTCGCCGCTTTCAGGCAAATAAAAGTGCTCACCGGGTTTAATCCCATCTGCTTTCTTTAAGGTATACGTTTCACCTTTCTCATCTACCAATCTACAATTCGGGCTGACTCGTATCCAGTATTTGGGAATATAATAAGCGTTGAAATGTACGATGGTAGCGGTGTCTGTCAGTACCACTTGCTTGACTTCAAGAATATCGGTATTGGTTGATTCCGACACCGGATAGTTAACGACTTTTGTATTTCCTTGCCATGTAATACTCATTTCATGTTTGACAGCATCCAGATACCTGCGCATTTTTAGTTTCAAACTACCTTTGCCATAACCCGACCACATTTTCATGATTTTGCCTTCGGGAGAGATAAGGACATAGTTGGGAATACCTCGAACTCCATATTTAGCGTATAATCCGGCTGTTTGTTTTAAGTCACTTAAATTCTGCCAGGTCATTTCATGTTTTGCCGAAGCTGCCTTCCACCTGCTTTTCGTATCGGAGCTTAGACTAATGATAGTAAGACGCTCTTTATATTGTTCTTGAATCTCTTTCATCTCTGGTAAAGCCATAATGCAAGGACCGCAACCGCTACTCCAGAAATCAAGCAATATATATTTTCCATTGAAATCAGTCAGATGATGAATCTTTCCATCCAAATCGAAAAGTTCGGTATCTGCCATTTTATCTCCCTCTTTCACAACTGTAGGTGGGAAAAGATTAACTGTAATTTCCTGTCCTGTTATAGAAGTCTTTTGTGCTTCATTCATTCTATTATACAAAGCCAGTGTTTCATCTTTATAAGAGAAATTTGGATTGTACTTCACCGACATGCTCAATTTATATAGCCTGTCCATCCAAATGTTTGATACAGGAAGTTCCTGCATCAGTTTCATTTCACGTTTGCTGATTAAAGCTGAAATACTGTCTTCTTTCGCACGTAGAGCCTTCCGTTCGGCTTCCGGGGCAGAACGCAGACTTCTTGCTTTGATAGACAAACGTTGATACTCATCCCATAAATCGTGTGAATCTTCAATAAACCTATTATATTCTATTTGTTCCTTTACAGGGCTGTCTACTGTCCACGTATGTATCAAGGTATTCGTTCCGGTTACTTTGATTCTTGCATTAGGAGTTGCATAAATCTCCAGCGACATGGAAGGAAAATCATCATTACGGGTACACATTAGAGATAATTTGTCTAAACCATCTTCTCCGGCATTTCGTTTGAAGAAGAAAGTACCGTTTTGTATGGTATCCATGGCTACTGTACTTCCTACATTTCCGTCAAGTAGAAAAAGAGAAACAAGAGTTCCATCCTTTACACCTTCCACTTTACCTTCAATCGTATACTCGTGTTGTGCTTGTGAAACGAGACTGCCTAATAAAAAGAGGCTGCTAAATAGTAGTTTTTTCATCATCATAATATTAGAAGTAATTATACGCCACAAGGTAAAGCTTTTCTTTATAGAGTGTTACTCCTTTTATTGTTCTTTAATATTTCTGTAAAAGAAAGGGGTACAAAATGCCCTTTCGTTCGTCTACTTGATATGAAGAAAAAAGAACGAATGAAAATATATACTTTACTGCTTGGCGCATTGTTTGTAAGTCCTACACAGGCACAAACAATGCATGATTGGGAGAATCATCATGTTCTCCAGATCAACCGTGAACCGGCAAGAGCTACTTTTACCCCTTTCTCTGTACAGAAAGGAGACGGCTCAATCTCTTTAGACGGAACTTGGAAATTCCGTTGGACTCCCGTTCCCAATGAAAGAGTCGTGAACTTCTATCAGATAAATTTTGATGATAAAGATTGGACGGATTTTCCTGTTCCCGCCAACTGGGAAGTGAACGGATATGGCACGCCTATCTATGTTTCAGCAGGCTATCCGTTTAAAATAGATCCTCCACGGATGATGGGAGAACCGAAAACTGACTATACCACGTATAAAGAAAGAAACCCGGTAGGGCAATATCGCCGCACTTTTGTATTGCCGACCGGATGGGAAGTGAATGGACAGACTTTTCTACGGTTTGAGGGCGTAATGAGCGCCTTTTATGTTTGGATCAACGGTGAGCGGGTAGGGTATAGCCAAGGCAGTATGGAACCGAGCGAATTTAATGTCACGAAGTATCTGAAATCCGGAGAAAATCAGATTTCACTGGAAGTCTACCGATATAGTGACGGTTCTTATCTGGAAGATCAGGATTTCTGGCGTTTTGGTGGTATTCATCGTAGTATTCATCTGATACATACACCGGATATTCATGTCCGTGATTATGCGGTACGCACTCTTCCCGCATCTGTGGGTGATTATAAAGACTTTATTTTGCAGATTGATCCGCAATTCAGTGTATATCGAGGGATGACCGGAAAAGGGTATGTCTTACAGGGAGTATTAAAGGATGCTTCAGGCAAAGAAGTTGCCACATTGAAAGGCGATGTGGAAGATATTCTTGATTTGGAGCATAAAGCAAGCCGGATGAATGAATGGTATCCGCAGCGTGGCCCGCGTAAGATGGGACGTTTGTCAGCCATTATAAAATCACCGGAAAGATGGACGGCAGAAACGCCCTATCTCTATAAATTACACTTAACTCTCCAAAATGAAGAAAGAAAAGTCGTAGAACAGATAGAACAGGCCGTGGGCTTCCGCTCTGTAGAAATCAAAAAAGGACAACTGTTAGTGAATGGTAATCCGGTTCGTTTTCGTGGAGTGAACCGTCACGAACATGATCCACGGACGGCACGTGTCATGAGCGAAGAACGAATGCTTCAGGATATTCTTTTAATGAAACAGGCAAATATAAATGCTGTACGCACCAGCCATTACCCCAATGTCAGCCGTTGGTACGAGCTATGCGACAGCTTGGGATTGTACGTGATGGACGAAGCGGATATAGAAGAACACGGATTGCGTGGAACACTCGCAAGTACCCCCGACTGGCATGCGGCATTTATGGACCGTGCAGTCCGTATGGCGGAACGTGATAAGAATTATCCATGTATTGTAATGTGGAGCATGGGAAACGAAAGCGGTTACGGACCAAACTTCGCTGCTATTTCGGCATGGCTGCATGATTTCGATCCCACTCGCCCTGTACACTATGAGGGGGCACAGGGAGTGGACGGAAATCCTGACCCGAAGACGGTCGATGTTATCAGCCGCTTTTATACCCGGGTGAAACAAGAATATTTAAATCCCGGTATTGCAGAAGGAGAGGATAAAGAACGCGCTGAAAATGCACGCTGGGAACGGTTGCTGGAGATTGCGGAACGCACCAATGACGACCGTCCGGTAATGACGAGCGAATATGCACATTCCATGGGAAATGCATTAGGAAATTTCAAGGAATATTGGGATGAGATATATAGTAATACCCGTATGCTGGGTGGTTTTATATGGGATTGGGTAGATCAGGGAATCTACAAGACTTTACCCGACGGTCGTACCATGGTGGCTTATGGTGGTGACTTTGGCGATAAGCCGAACTTAAAAGCTTTCTGCTTTAATGGATTACTGATGAGTGACCGTGAAACTACGCCTAAATATTGGGAGGTAAAGAAGGTATATGCACCAGTTGAACTGAAAATGGAAAATGGGAAGCTGAAAGTGACGAACCGGAACCATCATATCGATTTATCATCTTATCGCTGCTTATGGACATTGTCTGTGGATGGAAAACAGAAAGAACAAGGAGAAATTACATTGCCAGAAATAGCTCCAGGAGAAAGTGGAACAATAGATTTGCCGACTTTCCGTTCATTGAATCCTCTTTCCGATTGCCAACTGAAAGTAAGCATTGTTTTGAAATCGGATGCTCTTTGGGCAAAGGCGGGACATGAAGTGGCTTGGGAACAATTCTGTTTGCAAAAAGGAGATTTAGCTTCTGCTGATTTAATTAATAAAGGAACGCTTCAAGTGGAAGAGGATGATAAATCTTTATTGATTAGCGGACGCGGTTTTTCTGTTCAGTGGGAAAAGAAAGTGAACGGAAGTATGACCTCCCTTATATATAAGAACAAAGAAATGCTGGCTCACTCCGATGATTTTCCGGTTCAGCCCGTCACTCAAGTTTTCCGTGCTCCGACAGATAATGACAAGAGCTTTGGAAACTGGTTGGCTAAAGACTGGAAATTGCATGGAATGGATCATCCGCAGATAAATCTGGAATCTTTCCACCATGAAAAACGTGCAGACGGGGCGGCCATTGTCCGGATTCAAACAAGTAATTTATATAAAGAAGGAAAAGTGGCGACGACTTCTGTCTATACGGTCTTTTCAGATGGAACGATTGATCTGGAAACAACTTTCTTGCCACAAGGAGTTCTTCCTGAAATTCCCCGTTTAGGAATCGCATTCTGTCTGGCGCCTGCTTATGATACATTTACCTGGTATGGCAGAGGGCCACAGGATAACTATCCAGACCGCAAAACATCTGCTATGATAGGGCTTTGGAAAGGAAGCGTTGCAGAACAGTACGTACATTATCCACGTCCGCAGGACAGTGGAAACAAAGAGGAAGTACATTATCTGACCCTGACCGACAAACAGAATAAAGGTATCCGTGTTGACGCGGTAGAAAACGTATTTTCTGCATCTTCCCTGCATTATACTGTACAGGACATCTATGAAGAAACTCACGATTGTAATTTAAAACCACGTGCGGAAGTTATTCTAAGTATGGATGCTGCCGTACTTGGATTAGGAAACAGTAGTTGCGGACCGGGTGTATTGAGGAAATATGCCATAGAGAAAAAAGAACATACGCTGCATATCCGTATCAGTAGTAAACAATGATAGCAATAAATAACTAACACAATTATAAAAGTAACAATGAAAAAAGTAACCACTTTATTATCGACCTTGGCGTTGGCAACTACCCTGGCTGCTCAAAACCTTCCACAAACGGAAAGGCAATATCTTTCCGGTCACGGATGCGACGATATGGTTGAATGGGACTTCTTTTGTACCGACGGACGCAATTCCGGCAAATGGACGAAAATCGGTGTACCTTCCTGTTGGGAGCTGCAAGGATTCGGCACCTATCAGTATGGAATCACTTTCTATGGTAAACCATTCCCTGAAGGCGTTGCCAATGAAAAAGGTATGTATAAGTATGAGTTTGAAGTTCCGGAAAAATTCCGCGGCAAACAGGTCAATCTTGTATTCGAAGCTTCAATGACAGATACGGAAGTAAAAGTGAACGGACGCAAAGTTGGTTCCAAACATCAGGGAGCCTTCTATCGTTTTTCGTACAACGTCACGGATTTCCTGAAATATGGCAAAAAGAATTTACTGGAAGTCACTGTTGCCAAAGAGAGTGAAAATGCCAGTGTGAACCTTGCCGAACGTCGTGCTGATTATTGGAATTTCGGCGGTATCTTCCGTCCGGTATTCCTGGAGGTGAAACCAGCCGTAAACCTGCGGCACATTGCCATTGACGCAAAGATGGATGGAACTTTCCGTGCCAACTGCTACACAAATATCTCTAATGACGGAATGAGCATCCGTACACAGATTTTAGATAAAAAAGGGAAAAAGATAACGGAAACCACCGTACCCGTAAAAGCTGGAGGTGACTGGACTTCCCTGCAACTGAATGTATCTAACCCCGCATTATGGACAGCGGAAACTCCGAATCTTTATAAAGCGCAATTCTCTCTATTGGATAAGGCCGGTAAGGTTTTGCATAGTGAAACGGAAAATTTTGGTTTCCGCACGATTGAAGTACGTGAAAGCGACGGACTTTATATAAACGGAGTGCGTATCAATGTACGTGGTGTCAATCGTCATAGCTTCCGTCCTGAAAGTGGCCGTACATTAAGTAAAGCGAAGAATATCGAAGACGTTCTTTTGATGAAAAGCATGAATATGAATTCTGTCCGTTTGAGCCATTATCCGGCAGACCCGGAATTTTTGGAAGCTTGTGATTCTCTCGGACTTTATGTGATGGACGAATTGGGAGGATGGCATGGCAAGTATGATACCCCCACCGGAGTACGTCTGATTGAAGGCATGATAGAACGTGACGTGAATCATCCGTCTATTATTTGGTGGAGTAATGGTAATGAAAAAGGATGGAATACCGAACTGGATGGAGAGTTTCATAAATACGATCCGCAGAAACGTCCGGTTATTCACCCGCAAGGTAACTTCTCCGGTTTTGAAACCATGCATTACCGCTCTTACGGAGAAAGCCAGAACTACATGCGCTTACCGGAAATCTTTATGCCTACGGAATTCTTGCATGGTTTGTACGATGGCGGCCATGGTGCCGGATTATACGATTATTGGGAAATGATGCGCAAGCATCCCCGTTGTATCGGTGGCTTCCTTTGGGTATTGGCAGACGAAGGTGTGAAGCGTGTAGATATGGACGGATTCATTGATAACCAAGGAAACTTTGGAGCAGACGGTATTGTAGGACCACATCACGAAAAGGAGGGTAGCTACTACACTATCAAGCAGTTATGGAGTCCGGTGCAAATCATGAATACTTCTATCGACAAGCAATTTGATGGCAAATTCTCCGTAGAAAACCGTTACGATTATCTGAATCTGAATACTTGCCGTTTCCTTTGGAAGCAAGTAAAATTCCCGTTGGCAACAGATGCTTCCAATGCCGCTGTTCAAGTACTGAAAGAAGGTGAAGTGCAAGGCAGTGACGTGGTTGCTCACTCGGCAGGCATTTTGGATATAAAAACAAATATCCTCCCCAATGCAGACGCCCTCTTCCTGACAGCAATCGATCCATACGGCCATGAACTTTGGCGCTGGACTTTCCCGGTCAACAAACTGAATCAGCAGACAGAACAGCTTTCTCCCTTGTCCAGTCGTCCTACTTATACAGAGACAGAAAATGATCTTACTGTGAAAGCGAATAAGCGTACATTCATCTTCTCAAAGAAAGACGGACAACTGAAAGGGGTATCTGTAGATAACCGTAAGATTAGTTTCGCCAATGGCCCCCGTTTCATTGGAGCCCGTCGTGCAGACCGCTCATTGGATCAGTTCTATAACCACGATGATGAGAAAGCAAAAGAAAAAGACCGCACATACAGCGAATTCCCGGATGCTGCCGTATTTACGAAACTGGATGTGAAAGAAGACGGAGGTAATCTGGTTGTTACCGCCAATTATAAACTGGGCAATCTGGATAAAGCTCAATGGACAATCAACCCGAGTGGGGATTTGGCTTTGGATTACACCTACAATTTCTCCGGTGTTGTAGATTTGATGGGTATTCGTTTCGACTATCCTGAAGATCAGGTAATCAGCAAACGCTGGCTGGGTGCCGGACCTTACCGTGTATGGCAAAACCGTATTCACGGAACGCAATACGATGTATGGGAAAACGACTATAACGATCCTATTCCGGGTGAGACTTTCACATATCCCGAATTCAAAGGATACTTTGGTGATGTTTCCTGGATGAATATCCAAACGAAAGAAGGCACTATCAGTCTGACAAACGAAACTCCCGACACGTATATCGGAGTATATCAGCCTCGTGATGGCCGCGACCGTTTGCTTTATACTCTTCCCGAAAGCGGAATCTCTGTCCTGAACGTGATTCCTCCGGTACGTAATAAAGTAAATTCCACCGATTTGTGTGGGCCCTCTTCACAACCGAAATGGGTAAATGGTCCACAAACCGGACGAGTCATTTTCCGGTTTATGTAAATGAATCATATAAAGGTATCCACATTGCGTTGGGTACCTTTTTTATTTGGCCTTCTCACCGATTTTTCAAGGAAAAAGGCTATAAGTGGGGAATAATCATTATTTTTGTTTCGTTTTATACATTCAGATAAATGAATTCTTTCCTATGTACACAATACTAATTATAGAAGATGAACCCAGAGTTGCAAGTTTGCTGATGAACGGGCTGGAAGAAAATGGTTATCAGGCAATGGTGGCTTATGACGGATTGATGGGGTTACGGCTTTTCCAGGCCCATACATTCGATTTGGTCATATCCGACATTGTTCTGCCCAAGATGGACGGATTTGAACTGGCGAAAGAAATTCGCAAAACCAATCCCCATATCCCTATATTAATGTTGACGGCATTAGGATCAACGAATGATAAACTGGATGGTTTCGATGCCGGTGCAGACGATTACATGGTGAAACCCTTTGATTTCAGAGAGTTGAACGCCAGAATCAAAGTACTATTGAAACGTGTGACGGGCAATACACAGGAATTGCCGCAGGAACTTGTTTATGCAGATTTACGTATTGACCTTCAACGTAAGGACGTAGAACGAAACAGCATATCCATAAAACTTTCTCCTAAGGAATACAACTTGCTGTTATATATGGTAGAAAATGCTGAAAGAGTATTGAGCAGGGTTGAAATAGCAGAAAAAGTATGGAACACCCATTTTGATACAGGAACGAATTTCATAGATGTATATATCAACTATCTCCGTAAGAAGATAGACAGGGATTTTGAACCAAAACTTATTCATACCAAAGCCGGAATGGGTTTTATACTGACTGATAAGTTATGAAAATCAGAACAACACTGACCCTACAATATGCAGGGCTGACAGCTGCGGTATTCTTCATATTTGTCATAGCCGTCTACTATGTGAGTGAACATTCACGTAGTAATGCTTTCTTTCGTAATCTTCAAAGTGAGGCTATAACCAAAGCACATTTATTCCTTAAAAATCAAGTAGATGCGCAAACTATGCAGTCTATTTATCTAAATAATCAGAAGTTTATTGATGAAGTAGAAGTTGCTGTCTATACAACCGATTTTAAAATATTATATCACGATGCACTGCAGAACGATATTGTCAAGGAAACACCGGAGATGATAAAGCGAATTCTGAAACAGAGGGATATCAATTTCTATGTGGACGAATATCAGGCAGTAGGATTGGTGTATCCATTTGAAGGTAAAGATTATATTGTTACCGCTGCCGCCTATGATGGTTACGGATACGCCAATCGGGATGCGCTAAGAAATATACTCATCCTGTCATTTATCGGAGGATTAAGTGTATTGGTGATTGTGGGTTATATCCTGTCTCGAAGCACTTTAAAACCAATACGCAGCATTGTCAAAGAAGCGGAGAAAATCACCGCATCGCGTATCGATAAAAGACTGCCCGTAAAAAATGAACAGGATGAACTGGGAGAATTAAGTACGACATTCAATGCTCTACTGGAACGCCTGGAGAAGTCTTTCAACTCACAGAAGATGTTTGTCAGTAATGTATCTCATGAATTGCGTACTCCCATGGCGGCCCTTACAGCGGAATTGGATTTAGCTTTATTGAAAGAACGTACCTCCGAACAGTATCAGATGGCTATTGGCAATGCTCTTCAAGACTCCCACCGAATTGTAAACCTGATCGACGGATTATTGAACCTGGCAAAAGCCGATTATCAGCCAGAACAGATAACAATGGAAGAAGTCCGTCTGGATGAGCTGTTGCTGGATGCCAGAGAACTGGTATTGAAAGCGCATCCGGATTATCATATCGAATTAGTCTTTGAACAGGAAGCCGAAGAGGATAATGTACTGACAGTCATCGGAAATAGCTATCTGCTGACTACCGCCTTTGTAAATCTGGTAGAGAATAACTGCAAATATTCTTCCAACCGTACTTCATCAGTCCTGATCGCCTATTGGGAACAATGGGCAATCATCCGCTTATCCGATAATGGTGTAGGAATGTCCGATGCAGATAAGGAAAACCTGTTTAAACTGTTTTATCGTGGAGAAAACAAGAATATTGCTCCCGGAAATGGTATAGGCATGACCCTGACACAAAAGATTATTCACCTTCACAAAGGCGAACTTACCGTATCTTCCCATAAGGATGAGGGCACTACCTTTGTGGTAAAACTCCCGCATATCTAAGAAATTCTAATCGTTTTCTAATACCACTCTAATCATTCTCTAACAGCTTCCTTGTGAAATCCTTCTTACTTTTGCATCGAATTAATAAATGCAGTTAGTAACTTAAAAAATTAGAGAGTATGGTATGGAAGAAAAAACTGCGTTCATCACAGTACACATTCAATTCAGAGAAAGTATTTCTGGTTGCCACACAACCCGGTAAGTCAATCTATTCATACTTGCAGACAACAAAGCTTGGATTAACGCTGGGAGAAGTGCAAGAGCGACAGTCCATTTATGGAAGAAACGAAGTGGTCCATGAACAAAAAAAGAACCCGTTTATACTGTTTATCAAAACGTTTATCAATCCTTTCATTGGTGTTCTGACCGGACTTGCCATTATATCCTTGTTTCTGGATGTACTGATGGCCGAACCCGGAGAACAGGAATGGACAGGGGTAATCATTATCTCATCCATGGTGATATTCAGCGCTATCCTGCGTTTCTGGCAGGAATGGCGAGCAAGTGAAGCTACGGATTCTTTAATGAAGATGGTAAAGAACACCTGTCTTGCTAAACGTGCCGGTGAACAGGAAGAAGAGATTGATATCACGGAACTCGTTCCGGGGGATATTGTGTATCTGGCAGCTGGGGATATGGTTCCCGCTGATATTCGGATCATCGATTCAAAAGACTTGTTTATCAGTCAGGCTTCATTGACAGGAGAGTCCGAGCCGATAGAGAAGTTTCCCGAGATACAGAGCCAACAATTTCGGAAAGGAAGCGTCATTGAGTTGGACAATATTTGTTATATGGGTTCCAATGTGATAAGTGGCGCAGCAAAAGGTATTATTTATGAAACAGGGAATAAAACATATCTGGGTACGATTGCAAAAAGTCTGGTTGGACACCGTGCCACTACAGCTTTTGATAAAGGTATTAGTAAAGTCAGCTTCTTGTTGATTCGCTTTATGCTGGTAATGGTTCCATTTGTGTTTTTCGTGAATGGTTTCACGAAAGGAGACTGGTTCGAGGCTTTCATTTTTGCCATATCCGTTGCAGTGGGGCTTACCCCGGAAATGTTGCCAATGATTGTGACTGCCAACCTTTCTAAAGGAGCGATAGCCATGTCCAAAAAGAAAACAATAGTAAAGAATCTCAATGCTATTCAGAATTTTGGAGCAATGGACATACTCTGTACTGATAAAACCGGTACATTGACTTGCGATAAAATCGTGCTGGAGAAATATATCAATGCAGATGGTAGCGACGACAACAGTAAACGTATTCTTCGTCATGCCTACTTTAACAGTTATTTCCAGACCGGTTTAAGAAATCTGATGGATAAAGCGATTCTTTCTCATGTAAGAGATCTGAATCTGGAACATTTGAAGGATGACTACACCAAAGTGGATGAAATACCTTTCGACTTTACACGCAGAAGAATGTCTGTTGTGATAGAAGACAAGCAAGGAAAACGGCAGATCATTACTAAAGGAGCGGTAGAAGAGATTCTCGATGTCTGTTCCTATGCCGAGTTCAACGGGCAGATTCATCCCTTGACTGATGCTTTGAAAATCAAAGCAAAGATGATTAGTGAAGAAATGAATCAGCAGGGAATGAGAGTGTTGGCAGTCTCCCAAAAAAGTTTTATCGAGAAAGATTGTAATTTTGCCATCGAAGATGAAAAAGAAATGGTACTGATCGGGTATCTTGCCTTTCTTGATCCTCCGAAGCCTTCTGCTGTTGAAGCCATCGAACAATTATATGCACATGGAGTAGCTGTTAAAATATTGTCGGGAGATAATGATATCGTGGTAAAAGCCATTGCCCGACAGGTAGGAATTGACACCAGTCATTTTCTTACCGGGATAGAAATAGAGAATATGGATGAAACGGTATTGAAAGAAGCGGTAAAGAATACCACTTTATTTTCAAAACTAACTCCATTGCAGAAGACACAAATCATCTCTCTGTTACAGGAGCAAGGTAATACAGTAGGGTTCTTGGGAGATGGAATCAATGATGCAGGTGCATTGCGTCAGTCGGACATTGGTATATCAGTCAATTCTGCTGTGGATATAGCCAAAGAAAGCGCAGATATTATCTTGTTGGAAAAAGATTTGATGGTATTGGAAGACGGAGTGCTTGAAGGAAGAAAGACATTCGGCAATATCAATAAGTATATCAAGATGACTGCCAGTTCCAATTTTGGTAATATGTTCAGTGTGATGTTTGCCAGTGCATTCCTGCCGTTTCTGCCCATGATGCCGATACATCTATTGATCCAGAACTTATTGTATGACATATCACAGACAACCATTCCATTTGACCGTATGGACCCGGAGTTCCTGAAGAAACCCCGTAAATGGGATGCGTCCGATCTAAGTCGTTTTATGATTTATGTAGGTCCCATCAGTTCTATCTTTGATATTATCACGTATCTGGTCATGTGCTACGTATTTAGCTGCAACAGCCCCGAACATCAGACACTGTTTCAGACCGGATGGTTTGTGGAAGGTTTGTTATCACAGACATTGATTGTCCACATGATACGTACCCGCAAGATACCGTTCATACAAAGCCGTGCCACATGGCCTGTGATGGGACTGACCTTCTTAATCATGGCAATAGGTATTCTTATTCCTTTCACCGCTTTCGGCCGTTCCATCGGATTGACAGCTCTTCCTTTGAGCTATTTCCCCTGGCTGATTGGAATTTTACTCTCTTATTGCATTTTGACGCAGATCGTGAAGAACTGGTATATCAGGAAGTTTGTGCGCTGGTTATAGCTTTGTCTGTTTATCTCGCAAATTAAATGTATATATTGTAAAAGATTTAAAATTGAGACGAATTGTCTGTCAAGAGTTTTTGCCCCTAAAATTAATTTCATATATTTAGGAGCAAGAACTCTTATTTATTTAGATTTGCGAACTTTCTAATATTCAGGCACGATGAAACACTATTATTCCTTTCTGATAATAACCTCTTTGTTATTAACCGGATGCGGGCAAAAAGACCGGGCAAAATCTCAATTCGAATCATCTGTACAGACAGAAGACAGTTATCCATTAGCGAAAGAATATATTAAAGAAGCTGTTATCACAGGAAAAGTGTTGAACCGGGATTTTTATCCTCAAGAAAAGGAATTAACTCTCATCATTCCATTTTTTTGGAAAATGGAAAATCAATATCGTACCCCCATACAAGAAGATGGTTCATTTTCATTCCGCTTTCCGGTTTATGCAAAATTAAGAGAAGTTTCCATTCGCAATTATGCGGAACATTTGTATATCCACCCGGGAGATAGCATACACGTGGAAATAGACTTCAAAGATCTTTTTCATCCCAAAGTAACAGGTGATGCAGAAAAACTGAATCAAGAAATACTGGCATTTACAGAAAGCGCCTACTATTACATACAGAATTATAGTATAAACCCGAATTTGAATATTAAGGATTTTGAGGCTGAATTAAAGAAAGAATATGACTTTCGTTTGGAGCGGAGAAACGAGTATCTGACGAAGTATAAGCCAATGGGCGATGTTACGTTATTTACTGAAGAGTTACTGAAACAGGACTATTATTACGCTTTGTTATCCTATGGTAACCAATGCCAGTTTAAAACGAGAAAAGAAATGGATCGGTATCATAAACTTCTGCCTGCAATCAATAAGCTTTATAATAAAGGGATTCTTTCAGCACGTTTATATGATATTGCTGATGAGGTAGAACGCTATATAGCTTATGGGATAACATACAAAGATAAAAAAAATCCATCTGTAGAAGAGATTATGTCGGCAGTAGGAGAGAATGAACTGAACCAGTATATATATACCAAAATGACAGTTGGCTCTTTGAATGCGAATGATACACTTGCTTTAACAACGAGGCACACGCAGTTTGATTCGATCGTAAAAATGCCGCATTTGCGTGCACAAGTGATGCAGATATATAATCAGACTAAATCTTACCTGGAAAATCCGCAACCAGTTTCCAATAATTTATTATATGGTGAGTTCCACGAAAACTTAAAGCTAAAAACATCTATGCCTTACATGGAACCCGTCTATAATAT